>MDTG01407689.1_pt1 | contig 18968 bp, 18 predicted proteins | sample 811421 | NCBI WGS metagenome assembly MDTG01 (sample SAMN05326645, study PRJNA326480) | marine metagenome | isolation source: seawater | place: Pacific Ocean: South East | collected 2011
AAACCGAGTACTTTAAGCTAAATTATAATTTCTAGTCTGCTGATATAGATCCACAGGGTTTTCTACTTCCAATTTCCGCATTAATCTTGTTTTATATGTATTAACGGTTTTTTGATTTATTTTTAGGGAGTTCGATATTTCGATATTACGTTTTCCTTTAATTAGGAGCTTAAGAACTTCAACTTCTCTGGGTGATAGTGACTCATAGATGTTTCTGGATTTTTTATGATATATATTGTCATTGATCTCATTTGCGAAATTTGAGGTGATGTAATACCCGTTTTCAACTACTCTCTCGATTGCTTCAACAATGACTTTTCTGTTTACCTCTTTGGAAAGATATCCTGCTGCTCCTGCTTTTAACAAGGAAATACTATAAATAGTTTGAGGCAAGGAGGTATAAATAACAATGGAGGTATCAGGATGCTTTGCTTTAACGGTTTCAATCACTTTAAACACACTATCATGAGCCAGTTCCATTTCTATGACTAAGGCATCAATAGAAATTTTATTTAAAAATTGATACAGATCTTTAGTTTTTGAAAAAGTATTAACTACGCAGATATTATCGTTTTTCCTAAAGAAGGCCTTAAATCCTTTATGGACTACTGGGTGCGGGTCTAAAAGTGCAATTTTAATCATAGTATGATAGGATTTTGGTTACACCATTTACAATATAAGTATATTTCAAATAAGCTTTTCAGGAATTTTACAAACGGGTATAGGGTGCATCTTGTGTTGGTTTTGATTAAAATGGCCTTTGAATATTTCAAAAACTTCTTTTTGACGGGTATTAAATTCTGAAGAAGATAAATTTTTCTCATGTGCATCCATTGCCCATTCCAGTTCTGGATAAGTTGCTCCTAGCTGGTCTTCATCTGTTCGTTGGTCACCCCACAGCCCGTCTGTTGGTTGAGCTTTTTGAATATCATCAATTATATTTAAATGATTGGCAAGCTCAAAAACTTTTGTTTTTGAAAGGTCTGCGATAGGACTTAAGTCCACACCACCATCACCATATTTAGTATAAAAGCCCACACCAAAGTCTTCAACTTTATTCCCTGTACCTGTGACTAAATAATTGTTTAGAGATGCAAAATAATATAAGCTACTCATCCGAAGTCTAGCACGAGTATTAGCAAGACTCAGTTCGTGGGCATCTAGGTATTTTGATTCAGGAAGTACACTACAGAAGGAATCAAAGACAGAGTCAAGATTAAGCCGAATGGAACGGACATTTCTATATTTTGCCTCCAACCACTTGATATGCTTTGAAGAACGAATCAATTGGTCTTCGACTTGTTTAATAGGCATCTCCAAGCAGAGCAAAGCTTTTCCTGTCATAGCACAAAGGGTTGAGGTGAGGGCAGAATCGATTCCGCCAGAAATACCTACAACAAAACCTTTCATATTAGATTTATCTGCGTAGTCGTTAAGCCATTGGATGATGTAATCTTCTACTTTTTCCAGTGATTCCATTCTTAAGTCGTTTTAAGCTATTAAATTTGGTTAAAATTAAAGTATTTGAAAGTATTGAAGAAAAACAAATGAAAAGACTCCAATTATTTTTTAATTATTTTCAACAAAGCCTGCCTTTTGTTGCCATTTTTCTATTTTTAGTTACATGTCAGTCAGAAATTAAAAATGAAGCCAAAATTACAAAGCTTCCTGTTAAAATTGAATTGGATAGATTCGATTTAAAATTTTATAATCAAGAGGAAACTGTCATATGGAAACTGAAAAGAGATTATCCGTATTTATTTCCAAATCAATTTTCTGATAGTTTATGGATATTAAGACAGAAAGACCCTTTACAGTTGATTCTTATGGAGGCAGTTCAAGAAGTATTTCAAGATATAGCACCCTTAGAATACAAAATAAATCATCTTTTTAAGTACGTTCTTTTTTATTTTCCCAAAGTTAAAGTTCCTCATGTCATAACATTAACCAATAACGTTGATTATCAAATCAAAACTGTCTATTCTGACAGCTTACTCTTACTTTCTTTAGATACATTTTTAGGCGCAAATCATCCTCTATATGAGGGGATACCTAATTACATTCGAAAAGAGTTGGACCAAAAATATATTTTAAGTCAAATTGTAGAAAAATTTGCTAGCTATATTATTCCTCCAGCAGAAGACAGAACTTTCCTTGCTCAAATGCTTTATGAAGGTAAAAAAATGTATTTACAAGATTTGCTCTTACCTGATGAAGTAGATACAATAAAAATAGCATATACCAAGGAAGAATTGGCTTGGGTAAAAGAAAATGAGTTATACATATGGAGGTATTTTATTGAGCGTCAAATATTGTACAAAACAGACCCTGATTTGGTTCAGCGATTATTAGAGCCAGCACCTTTTTCTAAATTTTATTTGGAGTTGGACAATGAGTCTCCAGGAAGGGTAGGTAGATGGATAGGATGGCAAATCGTCAAAAGCTTTATGGATCAAAAATCTGAAACTTCAATCCAAGAACTTTTAAGGATGCCAGCTCAAAAGCTATTTAATTTATCAAAATATAAACCAAAACGATAATGACCATTGTAAAGAAGACTAAGATTACAATAGATGTGAATCTCGATGAGAATAATATTCCTGAACAAATGCATTGGACGGCGCCAGACGGAGGAGTTTCAGAAATGGATACCAAGGCCATGCTACTCTCATTTTGGGATGCTGAAAAGAAAGAAACCTTAAAAATAGATTTATGGGTAAAAGATATGCCTATGGATCAAATGCAGCTTTTCTTTCATCAAACCTTAATGTCACTTAGTGATACCTATTTCCGAGCTACTCAGGATGAAAAAATGACTGCAACCATGAAGGATTTTTGTGATTTTTTTGCCGAGAAATTAGAATTAAAAAAAGAGTAGATTATAGTCTTACCTTTAAGTTTTGATTTAGGGAACCGATATAGGCTAAAATATCTTCAATACCAGACCTGTTTGCAGAGGATGTGATGAAATGATGAGGAAGTGTTTCCCAAGTTTCAAGTAATTTTTTAGAATACCCAGAAACATTTCTCTCAATAGCCATGGGTTTTAGCTTGTCGGCCTTAGTGAAAACGATCGAAAAAGGAATGGAGTTTTCTCCAAGCCATCGCATAAAATTTAGGTCAATAGGCTGGGGTTCGTGTCGGATATCTATCAACAAGAAAGCAGTTACAAGTTGTGTGCGCTCTTTAAAGTAATTGGTGATAAACTTTTGAAAAATATTTTTTTGAGTCTTGGATACTCTTGCGTAACCAAAACCAGGCAAATCAACAAGATGCCAATTTTTGTTGATCAAGAAATGATTTATTAATTGTGTTTTTCCAGGCCGTGAAGAAGTTTTTGCCAAGTTTTTTTTATTACATAATGCATTAATGAGGGAAGATTTTCCTACGTTAGAACGTCCAATAAATGCATACTCAGCAAGATTGCTTTTCGGGCATTTGACAACTTCTGTATTACTGATTACAAAACTTGAAGATTTAACTTGCATGAGGATCTAAAACTTTCTGAGATCAAACCACTCCTCTAAAATTTGATTGAATTGATTAGGGTGTTCCATCATAGGAGCGTGTCCACAGCTTTTTATCCAATATAAGTTAGAATCTGGAAGTAATTCGTTGAATTCATCTGCAACGCTTGGAGGTGTTACAGAATCTTCAGATCCCCAAATAATGGCAGTTGGAGTCTTCATTTTTGGTAATTCTTTAGCCATATTATGTCGTATTGCACTTTTAGCTAGCGCAAGAGTTCTAACGAGTTTATTTCTATCATTTACTGACTCAAATACTTCATCTACAATTTTTTTTGTAGCGATTTTTGGATCGTAGAAAACATCCTGACTTTTCTTTTTGATATATTCATAATCACCTCGTTTTGGATATCCATCTCCCATATTGTTTTCATATAGGCCTGAGCTGCCTGTAAGTATTAGGCCTTTCACATACTCTGGATGATTTTTTGTATAAAGTAAACCAACATGTCCTCCAAGGGAATTTCCTAAAAGGATTACATCTTTAAGTTTTTTATGAACTAAAAAATCATTCAAGAATTCTGATAAAGAAGTTACAGATGTATTTATAACCGGAAGGGAATAAACTGGTAACTCAGGAACAATAACACGATACCCTTTTGATGGAAAGTAACCCATTACTCCTTCAAAGTTGCTTAAGCCACCCATTAGGCCGTGTAATATTATGATGGGCTGTCCTTGACCAGCTTCGATATATCGAAACTCTGCTTCTTGAACAATTTGATTCATCTTTATTTACCAAAAATTAATTGATAAAGATAGACATTTCACATTTAGTTAGGTTGTTTTATTTGTTTGTGACTAAAAGTTAAAAAAAGTCAGGAAGAAAAACTTATTAACAAAGTGGTAAAAAGTGGTAAAAAGTGGGAAATATAAATTATATTTGATATCAAATCTTAATATAAAAAGTGCAACACTTAGTAGGTACATATGAGTGTAAAGCGGATGCCAAGGGTCGAATTATGATGCCAATTGCAATAAAAAAACAATTAGCATCTACTTTAACAAATGGCTTTGTTCTTAAGCGTGCTGTTTTTAATGCATGTCTTGAATTGTATCCTGTCAAAGAGTGGAAAAAGTTAATGGAGAAGGTTAATGGCTTGAATCGTTTCAATAAAAAGAATAATGATTTTATTCGCCGTTTTACAGCAGGTGTTAAAACAGTTGAGATCGATACATCTGGACGACTTTTGATTCCAAAAGATCTAGTAAACTATGCCCATATAAGTAAAGAAGTAGTAGTTTCTTCTACTGTAAATATTCTTGAAATTTGGGATAAATCGCTTTACGAAAGTGCGATTGATGAGGCGGCTCTTGATTTTGGAGCCTTGGCCGAAGAAGTTATGGGAGATAAAAATGATGACTCAATATCATAATCCAGTTCTGCTCCGTTCGAGCTTGGAGGGGCTCAATATAAAGCCCGATGGGGTCTATGTGGATGTGACTTTTGGAGGAGGAGGTCACTCAAGAGCAATTCTAGAAAAGCTTAATAAAAATGGACGTTTATTTGCTTTTGATCAAGATCCAGATGCAGCAGTAAATATAATTTCAGATTCACGATTTGAATTTATTGCAGCTAATTTTAGCTACCTATCACAATACTTAAAATTTTATAAGACAAAGAGTGTAGACGGAATTCTGGCAGATTTTGGGGTTTCGTCTCATCAGTTTAATACTAGTGGAAGAGGTTTTTCGATTAGGAAAGATGGACGTTTAGATATGCGAATGAACCAGTCTCAAACCCTAGATGCATATAAGATTGTCAATGAATATGAAGAGGAGGCATTGAGTAACATTTTTTTCAATTATGGAGAGTTACAAAATGCTAAAAGCTTAGCTAGGAGTATTGCTGTAGCTCGTTCAGAAAAAGAATTAGTTAGTACCCAAGATCTGATTACAGTCTTAATACCCCTTGTTTCGCAACGAATTAAAAACAAAGTTTTAGCTCAGATTTTTCAAGCTATACGTATTGAAGTAAACGCTGAATTAGACGCACTACAATCTTTTTTAGTTCAGGCTGAAGCGTTTTTAAATTCAGGTGGAAGATTGGTTTGTATCTCCTACCATTCATTAGAGGATCGTTTGGTAAAACGATTTTTTCAATCTGGAAATTTTGAAGGAGAAGTAAAAAAAGACTTTTATGGCAACCCTCAAGTCAGGCTTGAACGTGTAGGTAAGCTCATTGTTCCTGACCAGGAAGAAATAAAGAACAATGGGAGAGCTAGGAGTGCCAAATTAAGAATCGCAGAAAAAAAATGAACAAACTACTATCCATACTCAATATTGAATTTTTGATTAGAGATAATTCCTTTAAGAATTGGCGGATGATTTTATTTTTATCTGTTTTGGCACTGATCATGATAGCCAGTGGGCATAGTGCAGACAGCAAAATATTTTTGATAGCAGAATTAAATACTGAGATCAAGACACTTAAAAGTGATTTTATAGAATCCAAAAAACAATTATTAATCCTTAAGAAAGAAACAAATATTATAAGAGTTCTAGCAAAAAAAGGTGTGGGTCCTGCAAAAACACCTCCGATAAAAATTATTATAGTAGATGAATAATTCAAATTCACTTAATGGTTTTCATAAATCAAGATTTTATCTTTTGATTAGTTTTTTGACTATTTTTGGATTTGTACTCATTGGTAAGCTGATCTATTTACAGTTTTATTCAAATACTGAAGGACTTGGTATCGTTCCTGAAACACTGGTAAAAAATGTTGTCTTAGATCCCGGTCGTGGAGATATTTATGCCGCAGATGGAAATATTTTAGCTACCTCAGTTGCAAGTTACGATTTGTATTGGGATGCCATAATCCCTTCATCTAGTCTTTTTAATGAAAATAAACAGACTCTTGCTGATTCTATTGCCACATTAACTGGTAATACCCCAACAGTAGTTTTGAATCAATTGGAAAATGCACGAAAACAGAAAAGTAGGTATTGGCCATTAGTTAAAGATGTTTCCTATTCTACTTACAAACAGTATAAGAATTTCCCAATTTTTAATAAAAGCACTTACAAGGGAGGATTGATTGTAGAGCAAGAAATAAAAAGGGAACACCCTTTGGGGAAAATTGCTGAGCGTACTATTGGGTATGAAAAATTAGATAAAGATGGTACGTATTTTAGGGTAGGATTAGAAGGTGCTTTTTCCCAATATCTGAGAGGTGATTCAGGTTTACGACTTAAACAGAAAATTGCAAATGGACAATGGAAGCCCATAAGTGACTCCAATGAAAAAGAACCTACTCAAGGCTTTGACCTTCGGACAACATTGGATGTTAACATTCAAGATATAGCTCACAGCACACTCCTAAGTCAGCTAGAAAAATACGAGGCAGACCACGGGACTGTTGTTGTAATGGAGGTTAACTCTGGTGACATCAAAGCTATTGTAAATTTGGGAAGAACAGAGGATGGTAAGTATTTCGAAAAATTAAATTATGCTGTTGGCGAAGCTCACGAGCCAGGCTCTACTTTCAAACTGATGGGTATGATAGCTGCATTAGAAGATAAAGTAATTGATGAAAACACATTAATAGAAACTGGTAAAGGCGAATTGATTTTTTATAAAAAATACAAAGTAAAAGATTCCAAAAGAGGAGGCTACGGAACCATCACAGCAGCTGAAGCTTTTGAGGTATCATCTAATGTAGGCTTAGTAAAAATAGTATATGATAATTATAAAGAAAATCCCAAACAATTTGTGGATAGACTCTATAATATGGGACTCAATAAAAACTTAGGACTTCCAATAAAAGGAGAGGGAAATCCCAAAATTCCTTATCCAACTGATGCCGATTGGGATGGTTTAGACTTGCCATGGATGGCCTATGGATATGGGGTGAGTTTGACGCCTTTGCAGACCTTAACATTTTACAATGCCATTGCAAATAATGGAGAAATGGTTCAGCCTCGATTTTTGACTGAAATCGGAAATCTTGGAAATGTCCCCTATAAAGTATTTACCAAACAGGTTTTAAATCCCTCAATTTGTTCTGAAGAGACACTAGGCAAAGTTCAAAAAATGATGTTTAATGTAGTGGATAAAAAATGGGGTACAGGTTACCGTATTAAAGATTCTATATTGACCATGGCTGGAAAAACAGGGACTTGTCAAGTAGATTACACTACTGATAATGTACAATATATTTCTAGTTTTGTGGGTTATTTTCCAGTTGAACAACCTCAATATTCTTGTGTAGTTGTTATTCATCGACCTGACAAATCGAAAGGATATTATGGTGCAACAGTTGCCGCTCCAGTTTTTAAGACCATTGCAAAGAAAATATTTAATGATATTCCACATCAGCTCCATTTAGGAGCATCTAATATTACCGATTTAATCGAAAAGATACAGCTACAAAAAAACTTTATTATACCCAATTTAGCTGGACTTTCTAGTCAAGAAGCTGTTGAAAAAATTGAAGCCCTTGGATTAAAAGTAGAGTTAATAGGAAAAGGGAGTGTCAAAGGTCAAAAACCTCAAGCTGGCACCAAAGTCAAAAATATTCAAAAAGTAATCCTTGAATTGTCGTGAAAAAACTACAAGATATTTTGTATGGTGTATCGATAGAAAGTATTGTGGGAAGTACAGCTATTCCAATAAAGGATATTGAATTCGATAGTCGTAAAATTAAAAAAGAAAATCTTTTTATCGCTCAAAAAGGAGTTGTTTTAGATGGGCATGATTTTATTTTTAATGCAATAGAACAAGGAGCTGTTGCTGTAGTTTGTGAGAAATTACCCAAAAAATGTGCAACTGGAATTGTGTATGTAATTGTTGCAAGTGCTTCAGAGGCTCTTGGTCACATTGCTGCTAACTTTTATGACAATCCATCCAAGAATTTAAAATTAATAGGCGTAACGGGAACAAATGGAAAAACGACAGTGGCTTCTTTGCTCTTTGAACTTTTTACATCAATAGGATATCCTTGTGGATTGATATCGACAGTCAAAATATCTTATCAGAATTCAGAATGGGACAATTCACATACTACTCCAGACGCGATTTCACTTAACAAACATCTTTCTAAAATGACAATTTCAGGTATTTCACATTGTTTTATGGAATTATCTTCTCATGGGATTGCACAGCGTAGAGCTAATGGATTGCATTTTAATGGTGGAGTATTTACGAATCTTACACATGATCATTTGGATTACCACGGAGATTTTAAATCTTACCGAGATACAAAGAAATTATTTTTTGATCAGTTGCCAAAAACAGCGTTTGCGTTAACCAATATTGACGATAAAAATGGAACATTTATGTTTCAAAACTGTATAGCTTCAAAACATACCTATGCGGTTAAGCAATATGCGGATTTCAAAGCACAAATTTTGGAATATGAATTTTCAGGAATGCTTCTGAAAATTCAAGGGGAAGAAGTTTGGACCAATTTAGTAGGTGAATTTAATATACAAAATTTATTAGCCGTATATGCAGTGGCGGTAATTCTAGGAGAGTCATCCTTAGAAATTCTCAAAAAGATGAGTACTTTGAAACCTATTAGAGGGCGATTTGAAACCTTTCAGACACAAGAGAATATTACGGTGGTAATAGATTATGCTCATACTCCAGATGCTTTAGCGAATGTCCTGCAAACAATTAACAAGATAAGAACAAGAAATGAATCATTAATTACCGTAGTGGGGTGTGGAGGAAATCGAGATCGTGAAAAGCGACCCATGATGGGTAAGAAAGCAGCAGCTTTAAGTGATAAAGTAATTTTCACATCGGATAATCCTAGAGATGAAGAACCAACTTCTATTATTTCTGAAATCGTGAGGGGTGTAAACGCAGAAGATTTTAAGAAAGTCTTAAAAGTAACGCTCAGAGAAGAGGCCATTGCGGTTGCAGGCGATTTAGTAAATCCGGGAGATATTGTACTAATTGCTGGAAAAGGACACGAAACCTATCAGGAAATTGAAGGGAAGAAGATTCCATTTAACGATTTGGAAATTGCCAAAAAATATTTTTAAATACTAATAGCTAATGCTCTACTATCTATTTGAATTTCTAGAACAACAGTACAAATTACCAGGAGCAAGTGTTTTCCAATACTTATCGTTTCGTGCAGCAGTAGCAGTGATCTTTTCACTTGGTTTTTCACTAATTACAGGAAGTTACATTATTAGGTATTTAAAAAATAAACAGATTGGTGAATCTGTACGTGATCTTGGGCTAACTGGTCAAAAAGAAAAAGAAGGAACTCCAACTATGGGAGGAATCATTATCATTTTGAGTACACTTATACCTGTAACTCTATTAGCAAGGTTAGACAATATTTATATTTTATTATTAATCATCAGTATGGTATGGATGGGATTTATAGGATGGATGGATGATTACATTAAGATATTTAAAAAAGATAAAGACGGATTAAAGGGAAAATTTAAGGTTTTAGGTCAGCTTATTCTAGGTACACTTGTAGGAGCAACACTATTTTTTCACCCTGAAGTTACTGTAAGAGCTGAAGTTCAGTCGATTACTCACGTTGGTGAAGTGGGTAGCGAATTAGACTCTAAAAATCAAAATATAAAAGCGACCCTAACCACTATTCCCTTGGTAAAAAACAATGAATTTGATTATCACTGGCTCATCGAATGGATGGGCATTACTTCTAGGAGCTTCACTTGGATTATTTTCATACCTATTATTGTTTTTATTATCACCGCCGTTTCAAATGGAGCAAATTTAACGGATGGTATCGATGGACTTTCTGCGGGTACATCAGCAATTATTGTATTTACATTAGGCATCTTCGCTTGGGTTTCAGGAAATATTAATTTCGCATCATATCTCAATATTATGTACATCCCTAATGTGGGTGAAATTGCAATTTTTATTGCAGCTTTCTTGGGAGGACTCATTGGCTTTTTGTGGTACAATACATTTCCTGCAAGTGTTTTTATGGGAGATACAGGCAGTTTGTCTATAGGTGCGGTGATTTCGGTTATTGCAGTTATAGTACGAAAAGAATTATTGATTCCTCTTTTATGTGGGGTCTTTTTTATTGAAACTCTTTCCGTGATTTTACAAGTGAGTTATTTCAAATATTCGCGATTAAAAAAAGGAGTAGGTCAGCGTATTTTTAAAATGGCGCCTTTGCATCACCATTTTCAAAAATCAGGATTTCATGAGAGTAAAATTGTCGCTCGGTTCTGGATTATTGGAATTATTCTAGCAGTACTCAGTATTGTAACCTTGAAACTAAGATGATGAAAGAAAAACTGGTTGTTTTAGGTGCTGGTGAAAGCGGTATAGGCGCTGCTATCTTGGCAAAACAAAAAGGATATGAAGTTTTTTTATCTGATAAAAATATAATCCCATTTAAACTCCAAAGTCTTTTGGATGAAAGGGAAATTACATGGGAATCAGGTCAACATTCCTTAGCTCCAATGGAAGGAGCCTCAATCGCGATTAAAAGTCCTGGAATTCCTGGAGACATTCCTCTGCTTGAAGGCTTGAGGGGAAATGGTACTCGAATACTTTCAGAAATTGAATTTGCTGCTCAGTCAACATCAGCTACACTTATTGGTATCACGGGAACTAACGGTAAAACGACTACTGCAATGATGACTTATGAAATTCTAAAGAAATCAGGATTTCATGTTGGATTAGCAGGGAATATAGGATCAAGTTTTGCCAAGCAGGTGGCTGAAGAAGATTTTGATTACTACGTATTGGAGATTAGTAGTTTTCAGTTAGACGATATTGATCAATTTTCACCCCATATTGCTGTAATCACCAATATCACCTCAGACCATTTAGATCGGTATGGATATAGTTTTGAATCATACATCCAAGCCAAATTAAAAATAACAAAAAATCAATCTTCAAATAACTTTTTCCTTTTTAATTCAGATGACGAGCTACTTGTTAAATCACTAAGTAACTATAAAATCAATGCACAAAAAATTCCTTTTGGAACACTTGATGAACATGCATCAGGATCCTATTTAGAGGATGATAGACTTATTTTAAAACATCAAAATCAGACCACTATGATACACTCAGTTGAATTTCCTTTTTCAGGAAGACATAACTTACTCAATGCCATGGCAGCGGCAACTATCGGAAACTTATTGTCTATCAATAAGGAATCTATTCGAGAAAGCTTAACTCACTTTAAAGGAGCACCTCATCGTATGGAAAATGTATTAACCATCCAAAGAGTAAACTATATTAATGATTCAAAGGCAACAAATATCAATGCGACCTATTTTGCTTTAGAAAGCATCCAAACCCCATTGATATGGATTGTTGGTGGTGTCGACAAAGGGAATGACTATAATGTATTATTATCCTTAATTAGAAAGAAAGCAAAAGCTGTTATCTGTTTGGGGATTGATAATTCAAAATTACGGAATGCCTTTGAGGCGACTAGTGATGTTTTTATGGAGACCGAATCCATGACTGAAGCTGTTAAGATTGCACATAAATTAGCAGAGCCAAAGGATACTGTTCTTCTATCTCCTGCTTGTGCAAGTTTTGATTTATTTAAAAATTACGAAGATCGAGGAGATCAATTTAAAGATGCTGTAAGAAATTTATAGATTATGTTTCAATTTCTAAAAGGAGATAAAGTTTTATGGGGTATTTTAGCCCTGTTGGCTATTTTTTCCTTTTTACCAATATTTAGTGCCAGTTCCAATCTAGTTTATGTAGTGGGAAGAGGAACACCTTGGGGGTATTTGCTAAAGCATTTTGTGATTTTAGTAATCGGATTTATATTGATGTACTCAGTACATAAAATACCCTTTCATTATTTTAAAGGGATCTCAATATTAATGTTGCCTGTAGCTATAGTATTACTAATTTACACGGCAAGTCAGGGAACTGTAATTGATGGCGCTAATGCAAGCCGATGGGTAAAAATACCACTAATAGGATTGAGCTTTCAAACTTCAACATTGGCAGCGGTGGTTCTTATGGTCTTCACTGCAACCCACCTTTCCAAACCTGATTTAAAATCCATCAAATTCTCTAAATCTTTGATTCAATTATGGCTTCCCGTTTTTACGGTGGTATTATTAATTTTTCCTTCTAATTTATCTACTGCTGCACTGCTATTTGCAATGGTTATAATTTTGGCTTTTATAGCACATTATCCTTTGCGTTATTTGATGACGATATGTGGAACGGGATTGACTTTTGTTTTACTATTCTTTTTATTTGTAAAAGCATTTCCTGGAACCTTTCCAAACCGAATTGATACTTGGGTTAGCAGAATTGAGAACTTTAGAAGTGGTCAAAGCGATGACGGGAACTATCAAGTAGCAAGAGCAAAAACTGCTATTGTTAGTGGTAAAGTATTTGGTCTTGGCGCTGGGAAGAGTCGAATGAAAAATTTCCTTCCACAAAGCTCTTCTGATTTTATTTATGCCATCATAGTAGAAGAGTTTGGACTTGTAGGAGGAATTGGACTTATCTTACTTTATTTATTATTACTCTTCAGGATTGTTGTAATTACCCATAATACATCTAATTTATTTGGAAAGCTTATGGTTATCGGCATGGGAATCCCAATTATTTTTCAAGCTTTCATCAATATAGGGGTAGCGCTTCAGGTACTTCCTGTAACAGGGCAGAATCTTCCCATGATCAGTAGTGGAGGGACTTCCGCTTGGATGACATGTATTGCCATGGGAATCATTCTTAGTGTAAGTGTTAAAAGAGAGATATCTGCTGAAATTCAAGGCAAAGAAGGAATTAGTTCGAACCCAATTAGCATTTTTAGTGAAAGCCATTAGATTAATCGTTTCAGGAGGTGGTACAGGAGGACACATTTATCCAGCCTTATAGATAGCGTCCCAAATAAAAAAAGAAATTGATGATGCAGTAATTCTTTTTGTTGGAGCTAAGGGCAAGATGGAGATGGATAAAGTACCAAAGGCAGGTTTTTTAATAAAAGGGGTCTGGATTAGTGGGTTCCAACGTTCGTTATCTCTTCAAAATTTATTATTCCCCTTAAAATTGGTAGTCAGCTTAATTCAGGCTTATATTATAATCAGACGATTTAAACCCAATCTAGTAGTTGGAACTGGAGGTTTTTCAAGTGGACCAGTTCTTAAGATTGCTCAATGGCTTAACATCGCTACGATTATTCAAGAACAGAATTCCTATCCAGGAGTAACCAATAAATTATTGAGCAAAAAAGTAAATACTATTTGTGTCGCTTTTGAAGGTATGGAACATCACTTTCCAGCGGATAAAATAAAAATTACAGGAAACCCAATACGTTCAAATGTTTGGAAAACTAGAGCTCCCAAGAAAGCAAAGGAGTTTTTTGGTCTTGATCCCAATAAACAGACATTAGCAATTATAGGGGGAAGTCTTGGAGCGCTTAGAGTCAACGAATTAATTGCCGCCCAACTTGATTTTATTCAAAGTTTTGACTTACAAATTTTATGGCAATGTGGTGATTTATACTATGATCAATACAAAGAAAAGTCTAAGGAGGGAATTGTTATTCGTTCATTCATTTACAAGATGCAACAGTTTTATTCAGCTGCAGATTTCATTATTTCAAGGGCAGGGGCAGGTAGTATCTCCGAATTGTGTGGTGTTGGTAAACCACTTTTATTGATTCCTTCACCGAATGTAACAGCTAATCATCAATATCACAATGCTATTGCTCTTGAGAAAAAGGGCGCGGCATTTGTTATCGAAGAAAAAAATATTGAGACTGATTTTAAGAGGATATTCAGCAAATTAGTTTCGGATACTGTTGTTCAAAAAAGTATGCATAAAGAACTTAAGGCGCTAGCCAAGCCTGAGGCAGCTCAATCCATAGTAAAAGAAATAACAGCACTTTTATGAAGCATCAAATTATGACATACTATTTTATAGGCATCGGTGGGGTAGGAATGTCAGCTCTTGCAAGACTTTGTTTAAATCAAGGAAATAAAGTTTTTGGATATGATAGAGATCACACGAAATTAACAGACGAATTAGAATCAGAGGGGATTCCAATAATTTACAAGGATACAGTTGAAGCAATGTACTCTGAAGTTTTAGAGAAGCAAACACAAATCATTTACACTGCTGCTGTTACTGATGCTCATCCACAATTGAACTATTTTGTTAAAAACAACTTTTCAGTTAAAAAACGAGCACTTTTTATGGCAGAGTTATGTAATGGAAAACAAACACTAGCAGTTGCTGGCACCCACGGAAAAACAACTACTTCTGCATTTCTCACTCATATTTTTTCTAAAACTCAGCAATCATTTACTTCTATAATGGGTGGTTTTTTTCAAGGAAATCCTTCAAATTTAATTAGAACTGGAGATGATTTTATGTTAGTTGAGGCAGATGAGTATGATCGTTCTTTTTTACACCTTAATCCAACTGTTGGAGCGATCACCTCGATCGACTTAGATCATTTGGATGTATATCAAACTAGGGAAGCTTTTAAAAAAGCTTTTACAACATTCTCCTCACAGGTCAGTGAGCAGTTGATTGTTGCTTACGATTTACCTTTTGAAGGTTTAACATATGGAGTTGAGGTTGATGCAGATTATCGAATTTATAATTTAAAACACCTTGAAGGAGGATATGAATTTGATTTGATGACGCCTACGGAGAATTTTTCTCAAGTGAAGTTAAATCAGCTTGGGGAACACAACCTGTCTAATATGTTATGTGCTTTAGCCATGGTGGATCAGGTAAAAATTTCATTAGATGCGGCATTGAAAGCACTAATATCTTTCCCAGGGGTGCATCGAAGAATGAATCTTTTTAAATGGAACGATAAATTGTTGGTAGACGATTACGCTCATCATCCTAATGAAATTAAAAGTGTTTTAAAAACATTACAGGCCTTTTATAAGGAACATACAAAATGCGTAATTTTCCAACCCCATTTATTTTCAAGAACACAGGATTTCTACCAAGAGTTTTTAGCGATATTATCCGAATTTGATGAAGTTGTTTTGTTAGATATATATCCTGCTAGGGAGTTGCCCATTAAAGGGATTACTTCTGCAAGAATGATTGATGATCTAAAACATCCATGTAAGAAGTTAATTGATAAACACTTGATTTCAAATACTATAATGGAAAGTGAAGCTAAAATATTTGCGCTCCTGGGTGCCGGTGATATTGGTGATGAAATACAATTATTAAAATCAGAATCTTTAGTCCGATGAAAGCGTACAGGTCTTTAATTTTCTTAGTTATAATGGCTCTTCTTTTAGGAGGAGCTTATTGGTTTTCTCATTTAAAAAACAAAACTAGATCAACATCTAAAGTTGAAATCAAATTTACCAAGCCCCCCCTGCTTTTAGACACTTTGTTGGTTAATAAATTGTTAACACAAAACTTTGATCAACAGTCAAAACAGTTCAAAGAAAGTTTAGATTTGAATATGCTCGAAACTCAGATGAAACGCACACCAGAGGTTCAAAATATTGAAGTTTACATGATTCCTCAGGGAGAATTAACTGTTGAAATTACAGAGCGAAAACCATTATTCGAAGTATTTTTAGATAAACGCTTTTTTGGTGATGCAAAGGGAATTTTATTTGACTATCATCTAAACGATAGTTTAAATCTTCCAGTCTTTAAAATGGATAGCACAATTACTTCACTAATTCAGACTGCTGACTTGATTTCAAAACTTAGAAATGACTCCTTGTTGAATGTTGAATTAGAAGCGATTTATTTAGATGAAGATGAATACATCTTGGAATTGAGATCTTTTCCTTTCGATATCGTTATAGGTGATTCAACACAACTTACACAAAAAATAGAAAAACTAAAGATTTTTTGCGCTTTTCAAATCAGTCAAGACAGTTTGAAGGGTTATAAAAAAATTAATTTAAGTTATAAAAACCAGGTAGTAGCTACAAAAATTTAAGTTATGGAAAATACAAATATTTCAGTAGGGCTTGACATCGGAACGACAAAAATTGTTGCGTTGGTTGGCAAGAAAAATGAATTCAATAAAGTTGAGATTTTGGGTGTTGGGAAGTCAAAAAGTCTTGGGGTTCATCGGGGAGTAGTTAACAATATTACTCAAACTATCCAATCCATTCAGCAAGCCGTTGATGACGCTAAACTCAATTCTAGTCATGACATTTCTGATGTAGTAGTTGGGATTGCAGGGCAGCACATAAGAAGTATACAACATAGTGATTATATTACGAGGGACCATCCTGAAGAAGTTATCAATGAGGATGATATTCATGTTTTAATTCAACAAGTATACAAATTGGTGATGCTACCTGGCGAAGAAATTATTCATGTACTCCCACAAGAATATAAAGTGGATGGGCAAGGTGAAATTAAAGAACCTGTTGGAATGCACGGTGGTCGTTTGGAAGCAAATTTTCACGTGGTAGTAGGTCAGGTTTCTTCTATCAAAAATATAGGGAGATGCATTAAAAGCGCTGGGTTAAATATGGCAAAAATCACATTAGAGCCATTAGCATCGTCTGAAGCTGTGTTGAGTTTTGAAGAAAAAGAAGCTGGTGTCGCTTTAATTGATATTGGAGGTGGAACAACAGACTTAGCCATTTTCAAAGACGGTATTATTAGACATACGGCAGTAATTCCTTTTGGAGGAAATGTAATTTCAGAGGATATAAAAGAAGGCTGTTCAATCATTGAGAAACAGGCAGAACTTTTAAAAATAAAATTTGGTTCAGCTTGGCCGGGTGAGAATAGAGAAACAGAAATTGTATCCATACCAGGATTAAGAGGTAGAGACCCAAAAGAAATTTCCTTAAAAACTCTTTCCAAAATCATAAATGCTAGAGTAGTTGAAATTATTGAGCAGGTCTATTTAGAAATTAAAAATTACGGCCATAATAATGATCAAAAGAAAAAATTAATAGCAGGTATAGTTCTAACTGGAGGTGGAAGTCAGCTTAAACACTTAAAGCAGCTAGTTGAATACATCACTGGAATGGATACACGAGTTGGTTATCCAAGTGAGCATTTAGCGGGAGATACCCAAGAATCAGTATCAAGTCCGCTATTTGCTACGTCTGTTGGATTATTAATGAGTGCATTGGAAGGTGAAAAGATTGAAGTAGAGTCATATAAAATAGAAAATAAACAAGAGCAGGATGAAAAAAATGAACAATCAGGGAATGTTGCCCAAAAAAGAAAATCAATTTTAGACCGCTTTGGCGAAAAGTTAAAAGAATTTTTAGATAATGCATAATTAGTATTTAATATGGATCAAGTAGAAAATAAAGAAATCAGTTTTGATTTGCCTAAGAACAGAAGTAATGTGATTAAAGTCATGGGAGTTGGTGGTGGAGGAAGCAATGCTATCAATTATATGTTTCAGCAGGGGATTAAAGGGGTTGACTTCATCATAAGCAATACCGATGCTCAAGCATTATCCGAAAGTGGTGTTCCAACAAAAATTCAATTGGGAGCTAGCTTAACTGAAGGGCTTGGGGCAGGTGCTAACCCAGAAGTAGGAGCTAAAGCTGCACAAGAGAGTCACGAACAAATCCATAATATTTTAACAACTCAGACTAAAATGATTTTTATAACTGCAGGTATGGGAGGTGGAACTGGGACTGGAGCAGCTCCAATTATTGCTCAAATGGCAAAATCCATGGATATACTTACTGTAGGAATTGTAACTATGCCTTTTCAGTTTGAGGGGAAATTACGCTTGGAACAAGCCCAAAAAGGACTTGAAAAAATTAAAGGAGCTGTAGACGCACTTATTGTGATTAATAATAATAAGTTAAGAGAAGTATATGGTAACCTTGGATTTAAAGCTGGCTTTGCAAAAGCAGATGAGGTATTAGCTAAAGCTGCACGAGGAATAGCAGAGGTTATTACCCATCATTATACTCAAAATATTGATTTAAAAGATGCTAAGACTGTATTGACAAACTCAGGAACTGCTATAATGGGTTCAGGCACTGCCTCTGGAAGTAATCGAGCACAAGAAGCCATTGTAAAAGCGTTAGATTCACCTCTTCTAAATGATAATAAAATTAATGGGTGTAAAAATGTACTACTTCTTATCGTTTCTGGATCAGACGAAATTACTATTGATGAAATAGGTGAAATAAATGATTATATTCAATCTGAGGCGGGAAATCATACAAATATTATAATGGGTGTAGGAGAAGACGATTCCCTTGGAAATGAAGTTTCAGTTACTGTAATAGCAACAGGATTTGGTCAGGAACAACAAAACGAAATTTCGAATACTGAAGCCAAAAAAATTATACATTCTCTCGAAGATGAACAAAAAGTTGTTCATGATTTAAGTGATGATTTGATGCAGGATGATCAAATTGAATATAAAAAATCTAATGAATTGTCGGATAAAATGCAATTTGATCAAGAGATATCTGAAAATAAAAATTCTCTTATTCAAATTAATGAGCTACTTGGTGATATTGAGGTAGATTTTGAATTGATTCCTTATAAAAATGTTACTGACTT
>MDTG01144040.1_pt1 | contig 18966 bp, 19 predicted proteins | sample 811421 | NCBI WGS metagenome assembly MDTG01 (sample SAMN05326645, study PRJNA326480) | marine metagenome | isolation source: seawater | place: Pacific Ocean: South East | collected 2011
AATAAATTTTTAGTAATGGATAAAAATAATCAAATAATATTAGAGAATATAAGTTTCGAATTTGGTGAACTTATTAATAACTTATATTTATCTAAAGGATATTTTCATGAAATAGAGGGTATAAAATATTACTTGCAGAAACTCCCCGCAATACCTTTTTTATTATTATCGATAAGTAAAATTTCAATGAATTATTTTTTTGTTGTTATATTCAAAAATTTCCTGATTTTTTCTTTATATTTTTTTTTGTGTTATCAATTTTTAAAAAATTTAAGTCACAAAATATTTTTTTATTTAATTTTAATTGTACCAATTTTTATTCCATATAATCTTTCTGTTGCATTAAACTATGTTTATGAAGATTGTATAATAGCAATTTTACTACCAATTCTATTTATATCTCTTGTGTCTAAAAATAAAAATAGGTTTACTGCGATTTCTGTAATTTTATTTGTTTTATATTTAACTAAAACTTCAATGTTTTTATTAACTTTAATTTTACCTTTAGTAATTTTACTTTATGAAAAAAAAATATTTATTAAATTAAAAATTTTACCTTTAATTTCTGTAATTTTTGCTATTTCAATATGGGGTTATTTTGGTCACGTTAAGACTGGAAAGATACCTTTTGGAAGTTCTGGTGCATCAAATAATTCATTTGTTTTGTCTCACGTTTTAAATCAAAATTTTAAAGATTATTATCCCAAAAAATCCTTAGACATAATTCCTTTGACTATACCAGATAAAAAATTTATCTCAGAGTGGGATAGATACAAATATTACGACAAAAAAAACAAAAATTATTTAAAAAAAAACTACAAGTCCTATTTATTTGATTGTGTAACAAAAATTAAATTTATTTTATTTGGCATTCATAGAGATAGTGCGTTACCAGATGAAAATGGCTATTTTAATAACAAAATTCGTTTTTCTCTGATATTAAATAAATTATTCCTTAATTTATCATTTATAATATTGCTAATTAACTTGTATAAAAATTACAAAGCAAATAATTTATCAAGAGAAAATCTTTATTATCTTTTGATTATAGTTTTAAATTTTACTCCTCATGTTGTTGGATGGGCAACATCAAAACACTTGGTTGCATCAACAAGCGTTTCAATAATTTACTTAATTTTTCAATTAAAAAATAAAAAAATAAGAAATTGATTATTTTTTTTTAAAAAGAAATACATTTTCTTTTTTATCAATAAGTTTAAAACCTTTATCAACAATATATTCATTTAATCTAATTAATTCAGGTTGAGGTAAATGATTTTCAAGAAGAATTGACTCACATTTTTTTAACCATGAATTATTGAGTTTTAAAACATTGTTTTCTTCGCCCTCAATATCAAGAACTATTTGAAAACTATCTAATTTGTGGTCATAGATTAAAGTATTGATAGATATAGTATCAATCAAATCTACATCTTTTTTTTTTAAATTATAATCTCTTACATTTTGACTTATTGTATTAGCCATGTCACTTTCGAATTTTTGAAAAGTTACATCTTTTTTATCTGATTCACTTAAACCTTTATTGATTAATATTACATTATTAAAATCCATTGAGTTTAATTTAAAGTTATTTTTGATAATTGAATTCATTTTTTTGTTAGGCTCCAACATTATTAGTTTTTTGCCATTAACTTTTCTATTTAGATACATCGAAATTAGACCTATGCCTGCGCCTGCCTCAATTATATGTGTTTTATTATTAAGTTTTTCTATTAATGATCTTTCTTTGGTTTCATATAGTCCAAAATTCATTAAAAATTTACTAATAGAGTCAAATCCTATTGGAACAGAATATTTAAATTCCTTTGTTTTGAATAAAGTTTTATTCCTGAAAAAAATTGATACAATTTTTATTATCGGTAAAAATATTTTAAACTTTACTGTATAATAATAAAATTCCATTAAGTTCGCTTATATTCATGATAAACATTCCTATAACTTTTTTCATAAAGCTTGGATAGTTCCTCAATTGTAAATTTTTTTGCTAACTTAATAGAATTTTTCTTTTTAATATAAAAACTTCTTTTTGATGAATTAAATATTTGATTTAAAACTAATTTTAATTCAATAAATGAGTCATTAATTATCCAACCAGCATTTCTATCTTGAATTAAAGACCAGGGTGTTTCATTTGTGGTCAAAACTGGTAAACCTCTTGATAAAGCTTCCAAGATAACGATTCCGAAGTTTTCATTAGAGGAGGGTAATACTAACAAATCATATTTATCAAATAATTTGAACTTTTTTTTTTCAGATGTAATTGGTTTAAAAAATTTAATATTATGATTCAATTTTTTTTTTACTAAGCTTTTGTAGAATTGTTGCTTACCAAAACCAACAATATCTAATCTCCACTCAGGGTTACTTAAATCTGTCCAAGCTTCTATAAGTTTATCTAAACCCTTTTTTTTATGAAACCTTGAGAAAAATAAACACTTTTTATTTAAATTATTTTTAAACATTTTCTTAATTTTTTTTTTGTGAATTCCAAATGGAAGAATTGCTGTTTTTAATCTTTTATCCAATAATTTTAAGCTGTTTTCCTCATTTTTTGATGCGCAATGAATTAAGTCAGCGTTAAGAAGAATTTTTTTTTGGTATATGTTCCAAGCTAGAAATTTTTTTATTCTTTTTTGAGATAATGACCACTTTTCAAAATAACCCATGGGGTGAATAATAATTCTTTTTTTAAATTTTCTTGCATATAAACTTGCATTAACATAAAAAAGTGTCCATCCTCCAAAAATATGAACAATATCACATTCTGTTATGATTTCTTCAAATTTTTTCTTATTTCTATATTCTTCAGAATTTTTATGGATTACCACATATTTAATTTTTTTTTAGATTACAAATATCAATGGCAAATTTAATTGCCGAATACTGACCTCCATACGAAGGATGAAAAAATTCAGTTAAAAAACAAATTTTCATAGCTTTAATATTTATTTAAACTTAAAAAAAATAATTGTTATTACTTAAAATTTTTGTACCAGTCTTTTTTAAAATTAATACTTTTATCGTCGATTATATAATCAAATGACGGCTTACCAAAAATCAATTTATGAAATTTAAGTCCCCATTTATTTAATTGATTAAAAGTTAACTTGTAACCCATTTTTTTTGCAACTTTAACATTTTCATTACTTCTACCCATAAATCTTGCTGTAAAAACTATTATTTTATTACCATTTAAATACAATTTATTTATAACACGTATTGCATTCTTATTTGGTTTAGATTCTTTGTAATAATTTTTTTTTGTTCTACAAATTACACCATCAACGTCAAAACAATAGATTTTTTTTTTCATATTTTAGGATCTACATTATATTCTAAAATTTATTAAGCTTACAAATTGTTTGTTAATATTGATTTCTTTCATAATCACTATAATTGCTAAAAGAGTCTATCATCCCTTTTATTCTACTTATAGAATTTTTTGAATTTTCTTCATCTAAAATAATTTTATTTATGAATAAGGATAAAAATGACTTTAAAAATATCAAAGTTATATTTTTATAACAATTCAAAAAATCATAGTGCTTTCTATAATAATACACTGTTGACCATCCCCAATGAAAATTTCTAATAACATTATAATTAAAAATATTTGATGATTTTCCAAAAAAATGTTGAGCTTGTATATTTTGCATTAAATAAATTTTTTCATTTTTATTTTTTATTTTTTTACAAAAATCCATATCTTCATAATAAAGGAAATAATTTTTGTCAAAAAAAATTTTTTTTTTTCTTTGTAGACTCATATTAATAAGTGGTGCATAGAAATGTGTAGTATCGATTTCAAAAAATTTTTTATTCTTTAAGTTTTCATCATTTAAAAATTTTTTTTCGAAAAAAAAATCTTTTAATTTATATGATTTATTTGAGGGCGTTATTAAAAGAAATTTATTATTTAATTTTTTTGCAAGACTTATCATTTTATATACATTTTTAGTCGATATTCTTGAGTCTGGATTTAGCATTATTGCATATTTTGATTTTACCTTTTTTAGCAGTAAGTTATTTGCAACACCATAACCCAGGTTTTTTTTTGATATATAAAATTTAATATTAGGATATTTTTTTTTAACTTTTTTCTTTAAAATAATATCATTTGAATTATCCAATATTAATATTTTTCTAAATTTTGATAAATTATCAAGGCACTTTAAAAGTTGAGGGTCACTTTTATAGGAAACTATCAATATTGTAATATTTTTAATAAACATTTTATATTAAAGAGTAATATAAACTAGTTTAATAAAAATTTTAAATAACAAATGATATCCAAAATTTTAAATGACTAAAAAAAAGAATAGAAAAATAATCGTAATTTTGGGTAGTAAAGGCATGCTTGGAAGACAAGTATCCCATTTTTTTGATAAAGATTACAAAATAATTAAAATTGATAAAAGGATAAAACATAAGAATATTGAAGATGTAATAAATAAAATTAATAAACTTAAAAGTTCAATTGTAATAAATTGTATAGGCAAAATAAAACAAAATAAAAATTTAGAAAAAGATATATTTTTTTCAAATACAATTTTGCCAGCTTATCTGTCAATGATGTTAGCAGGAAAACATCTGTTAATTCATCCAAGCACAGACTGTGTATTTAATGGGAAAAATAAAATATTTTATAAGAAGAATTCAAAATTTAATGCAGTGGACTTATATGGAATATCTAAATACTTAGCGGAGAACTACCTTAATTCCAGAAAAAATACAATTATTCTTAGAGTTTCAATTATTGGATTTTCAAATAAAGGTGGTGATCTTTTGACTTGGGCTCTGAAAAATAAAAATAAAAAACTTTTTGGATATATTGATCATTATTGGAATGGTATTACTGCACTTGAGTGGTGTAAAATCGTGAAAACCTATTTCCATACTTACAAAAAAAAAGAAAATTCAAAACTTTTACAAATTGGGACTAAAAAATATATTACCAAATATGAACTATTACTAATTATTAAAAAGACTTTTAATTTAAAATATAGGTTAATAAAAAAAAAGGCAGGTTATACAAATAGATGTTTAAAATCTGACATTAATGTAAAGAATATATCTAATCAGATTTTAGATTTAAAAAATTATTGGAATTTGTAATTGAATGAAAAAAGAATTTCACTTTTCTATAGATGATGTCTTTGAAAGTCTAATTGAAGTAAGTGATAAAAATATGCCAATTAAAAAACATTATTTTTTTAAAATTTTATACACTTTGTGGAAAAAACATAAAATTAAAACAGGATTACACCTTTTTTATCAAAAAGAAATTCAAGGGAGAATCAGAACGCTGAAAGAAGTAAGAAATTTAGAGAAGGAGTTAAGAGAGAATTGGATATATTTTAATATACATGGACTTGATCCAGAAACACCTCCATATAAGCAAACTATAAAGGAACAAAAAAAAACTTTTGACAAAATTTCTAAGGAAATTTCTAGATTTTCAAACAAAAAATATTTTACAAGTTTTACTAGGTTACATCATTATTCTGAAAGTTTTGAATTAAAAGAATATTTTAAAAAAAAAAAAATTCAGGGACTCTTCTCCACAGACAGAAAGGTTGGAAGTCATAGAATGTCAAAAAAAAGTTCTTTACGTTTAATAGAAAAAGGAGAAGTTAAATTTAAAGGTATGAATTTTTTTAGGACTGATTTTAGAGTAGAGTGGCTTGAGAAAGAAAATTTAAAAGATATTAAAACAAACTTTATCGACACTTTAAGAAAAAAGAATAAGATAATAATTTATTCACATGAATATGAACTTAAAAGAAAAAACATTAGAAAAACACTAATGAAATTGATGGGTATGCTTTCAAAAGATTTAAAACTAGTTTGTCAAAAACCATGAATACAATTGCTTACGTAGCATATCGAGAGTGGGCTTTTAAAATATTAAAAAAGTTAAATAACAAAAATAATAAAATAGTTATTTTAACACCTAACAAAAAAATTAAATCAAAAATTCCAATATTCTATATTAAACCAAATGATAATAATAAAATACTTTCAATACTAAGAAAAAATAAAGTTAAAGTTGTAATGTTTTATGGCTGGTCATGGATAATTTCTAAACAAATTTTAGATAATTATTTGTGTCTTTGTTTACATCCTTCTAAACTGCCATATTTTAGAGGGGGATCACCTATTCAAAACCAAATAATTCAAAATGTAAAACAGTCAGCTGTAACTGTATTTAAAATGAATGACAAAATCGATGGTGGAGATATTTATAAACAAAAAAAATTTAGTCTTAATGGTAATCTAAATAAAATTTTTAAGAGAATTATTTTAATTGGGTCCATTGTGACAAATGACTTCATAAATGATCTTAATCGTGATCAATTAAATTTTTATAAACAAAAAAAAATAAAAACTATTTATAAAAGAAGAAAATCTGAGGAAAGTAAAATAGACTTAAAAAAATTTAAGAAAAAAAGTTATAATTATTTTTTTAATTTTGTTAGAATGCTTCAAGATCCTTACCCAAATCCATTTTTTGAAATAAAAAAAAAAAGAGTCTATATATATAAAATACAAAAGATAAAAATTACTCTAAAGAGATACAAAAAATCCTTATTAGATATATCAATAAAAAAAGGAATATTTATTAAATTAAAAGATTCTTATTGTAAAATTTTGTCAGGAAAAGTTTTAAATATAAAATGAGATATTTAAAAAAAAATTAAATCAATGTAAGATAATTCAAATAATGCCAAAAAAATTAAACTTATTAATCACTGGAGGTACAGGGTCATTTGGAAAAGCTGTATTGAAAAGATATATAAATAAAAAAAATATAAATCAAATTAAAATTTTTAGTAGAGATGAAGAGAAACAAGATACTATGAGAGGTGAAATTAATAACAATAAAGTTAAATTTTTTATAGGCGATGTTAGAAATTATAATTCAATAGATGATGCTATTAAAAATACAGATTTAGTATTCCACGCTGCTGCTTTAAAACAAGTGCCAAGTTGTGAGTTTTTTCCAATTCAAGCGGTAGAAACAAATATAATTGGAACTGAGAATGTTCTTAATGCATCTATAAAACATAAAGTTAAAAAAGTTGTAGTATTAAGCACTGATAAAGCTGTATATCCAATAAATGCTATGGGAATGTCAAAAGCATTGATGGAGAAGGTTATGGTTGCTAAAGCTCGAATAGCAGGAGCAAAAACAATTATATGTGGAACAAGGTATGGAAATGTTATGGGATCCCGTGGGTCCATAATTCCTGTAATTATTAATCAAATTAAAAAAAAGAGAGATATTACTGTAACTGACAAAAAAATGACACGGTTTATGATGTCATTAGATGATGCAATTGACTTAGTTGAGCATGCATACAATTATGGAGAAGCTGGAGATATATTTGTTCAAAAAGCTCCTTCGTCAAATATGTTTGATCTTGCTTTAAGTTTAAAAAATATTTTTAAATCAAAATCAAAAATTAAGTTTATTGGAATACGACATGGTGAAAAAATATATGAAACTTTAATCAACAAAGAAGAAAAGGCTAAATGCATCGAAACAAAAAAATATTTTAGAATTCCTGCAGATAATAGATCGTTAAATTATGAAAGTTATTTATCAAAAGGAAAATTAAATATAAATTTAAAAACAGAGTATACATCAAGAAATACATATTCTGTAAAAGGTAAAAATTTAGAAAAACTACTTAAAAGTTTAGATTTTGTAAAAAAACAAATTTAATTAAAATTTTAATTTTAGTGATAAATACTAATTATATTTTTAAAATTGATTTTACTTTTTTTTCTACTTTAAGAATATCAATTCTACCTTTAAAATTTCTTCGGTAATTGTGGGAAAAGTTAATATCGTGCCAATTTAAACCTGTTGAAATAGCTAATTCTCTTATTTGAGGATTGTTTATATAAATATTTGATAATTGAATAAAGTGAGCTTTTTTTTTCATATAAATCATATTTGCCAATCCTGATCCTTGTACACCTATTACAATTTTACTATTGTAGCATACTTTAATTTGATCAAGATAAGAAAGATTTTCAAAATAATATCTCTTGAAATTATATCTTTTTAGCATTGAAAAAAGCGCATCTTCATTTTCTAATCCTCTGGTTGATTTTTTTCTGGATATTAAAGAATATTTATATTTATCAGACGCAAGTTTATTATTATTTATTACAGATTTTTGTAGATTTAAAATTGTATTTCTTAATACTTTGTTGTCGCGATAATAGTTAATTGCTGAAACGTACCTCAAATTATTAAAAGTAATTTTACTTTTGTAATCATAATAATTAATATTTAATTTTGAAAATACTTTTTTATATGGATTAGATTTTAAAATATTTTTTAAAAATATTGGGACATATATTCTCCTATATTTATGTTTTTTTATAAAATTTATTCTTAAAATAAAATCTATAATTTTATGATAGTAAATATTTGGCCAAGCACCAAATAATACGATATCTCTATCGTGAAGCATGATATGTTTTTTTTTTATTAAAAAAATTAGATAAATATAATAAATTGGTGTTTATAAAAAAATCATATTTTAAAAATGAAAAACTTAAACATTTGTGAAAACTCCAGGTTGAAAGCACATCATTATAATGCCAATTCTTTATTATTCTTTTATTTTCATCAAAAACAATACCAACAATTTTTTTAAAAAATGTTGGATAAAAAAAAGCTTTCTTAAGGTAAAAAAATTTAGGTTTATCAGTTTTAATTGGATAATTTTTTTTGATTGGTTCATTTAACTTAATTGAACTAATGAGCATCTTTTAAAATAATTATATTTAAAGCTTGGTTTTTCATAATAAAACATTAACAATTTAGAATGACAAAAACTAACTCTTACAAAAATTTTGTAATTAATTCAATCGCAAAAATATATGCCTTCCTGATTAATATTAATCTTTACATTATTTCTAAAGATAAAAATAAATATTTCTATAACCACTCTTTAGGATTTGGAGACAGCTTTATTTTCTACTTAAAAAATTATAATAAAATAAATAAATATAATTCTTTTGCACTTTCTTTTGGGACACCTACAATGAACTCAATAAAATTTTTTTTTTCATCAAATAGAGTTAAAAAAATTTTATTTCAAATACCTAATAGGATTTATTACAGAGTAGTTGTAAAGTTGGTGAAGCATAAATATTTTAAACCAAAAATTTACGGATCTTTTTCTAGCCAATATCAATATAACAATTCAATTTACTACAGAAAATTGATTCTAAAGTTGTTAAAAAGATTTAAAATCAACAAAGAAATAAAAAAATTTAGAAATGAGAAATATATTTGTATATTTATAAAACATAATAATGATGATATAAATAATTTAAATAGTTCAAATTCAAGACAAACCGCAAATCTTCAACCAATAAAAAAAATAATATTATTTTTAAATAAAAAAAAAATATCTACTTTAGTTTTAGGTTTAAATTCTGACAAAAGTGTTGGAAATTTAGAAAAATTTGTAAAAAAAAATAAATTGGAAAAATCTGTTTATTTTTTAAAAAACCTATCTAAAAAATATTCTCTGCAAGATCAAGTTTTTGTAGCTGAAAATTCAATTGGATATATTGGAAGTACATCAGGTCCGGTTTCACTATTTTATTTTTTAAGAAAAAAAATAATAATAATTAATTGTCCAAAAGGTGAGGATATTCCTCTTTGTAAAAATAAAAAAAATGAAAAAAAATTTATTAGATATTTATATAAATATACAAATAAAAAAAAGAAAATTCCTATTGATGATAAAGTGAACAGTTATAAAGAAAAGGTTTATGAAGTGTCTTTTGGGGAAATTAAAAGCAAATTTGTAAATTTTATAAATTAAATTTTTATAATTGAAAAAAATTTTATAAAGATATGTTTTAATAATTTATTTTAAAAAGAATTCAAGTTCTCTTAACATTTTATCTTTATCAAGAAATTTGCTATTGGCCATATTTTCAACAGAAAAGGCTCCAGCTAAAGATCCGAGGAATAATGTCAAATCATCAGGCAAATTAATCTTTATGCATAAAGATATAATTGCTAGCATTGTGTCGCCTGCACCTACTTTATCTACCACTCTAGTAGCAAATGCTGGACAATATATAATTTTTCCTTTTCTAATCATTAGTGAACCTTGCTCACCTCTCGTAACGATTAATGTTTTAATTTTTTGAAATTTTACTAATTTATATGCAATATTTTCGATTTTATCGTCTTTATCTCTCATTTCATATCGAAGTTCTGTTTCATTGATAATCAGTATATTAATCTTATTATATTTTTTTAGTGAATAATAACTGTAGTTGGATGCATTTATTTGTGCATTTAAGGATAAAATTTTTTTCATTGAACATATTTTCTTTGCAGTATCTGCAGATATAAGACCATGACCATAATCTGATACTATAATAACATCTGCAGATTTGGCCTTTTGATTAATTTTATTTTGTAAGTTTTTATCAAGAAGCTTATCTGAAATTTGATCATTTATTTTATACACTCCTAGTATTTTGTGTTTAGAAATATTATCAATAAATCTTTTTTTAATTATTGTTGGTACATTTTTATTCTTTAAAAAAGTTGTTTTTATATTCTTTTTTAAAAAGCTTTTTATGAATTTAAAATTATCTGTATTTTTTTCTTTTCCTATCATACTTAAAAATTCAATGGATTTACAGAATGTGGACAAATGACTTGCTATGGCAGCCGCACCACCTAAATAGTTTTCTTGGTGATTTTCTTTTATGACCAAATGAGGTTCTTTACCAGATTTTCCTAACACATCTCCAAAAATATATTGATCTATTATTGTTTCTCCTATTAGTAGTATTTTTAATTTTTTAAATAGTTGAATTTTTTTAAAAATAAATTCAAATTTATATTTATTATTTATTTTGTTAATAAATTTTTTTTGACTTAAGTTAAATACATTGTAATGATTATTTATTAAATTACTTGAGCTAAATGTAATATCTTTATTATACTGAACTACACCACCAGATATTTTAGTCGCATTAATTTCTTTTAAAATATTTCCAGTTTTATCTTTTTTATGATTTTTGTATTCAAGACCTTTAAAGTAAACATCAGGTTTAATTGATTTAATTAGTTTTACAGCTGTGAGATTATTATTGATATATACAATATCTACATCTTTTAAAGATGATAATACCTCAGCTCTATATATATCTTTAAATATAGGTCTCCCTTTCCCTTTATTTACAAATTTATCGGCTGTTATACTAACAATTAAATAATCTCCTCTTTTTTTTGCATCTTTGAAATATTTTATGTGACCTACATGCAAAATATCAAATACACCGTGACATAAAACAATTTTTTTTCTATAATTTTTTTTTTGTTTAATAATTTTTTCGAGACTTTTAATAGATTTAATTATTTTCATTTACAAAAAATTTTTAATTTTATTTATTAGATAAATAGTATTATAAACTGTATAGTAATATTTTTTATCTAATTAAAACATATACAAAGCTTAATATTATATAGATCATTTAATAATATTGCTAATATTAAAGTTAATTTATGCTAATTCTTTAAGATTAAACATCACTAAAACTTCTAAATTAATTTAAATTTTTAATATTAATATTATAAGTAGTTGAAAAAAAATTTTTTTGAATTGAATATTTATGTCAAAATTTGACGGTCATATATGTATTGCTGGTAAAAATAAATGTGCAATTGATTTTGTTAAATATATAAAAAAAAAGATCAATAAGAATAGTATATTAATCTTACCAAATAAAAGTGATAAAGGGAGAGATGGTTGGCAACCATCTTTAAGAAAATTTGCAAAAATTAGAAAAATGAAGATTGTGCAACTTGACCAATTATATAAGTTAAAAAATTTAATATTTATATCGATTGAGTATGAAACTTTAGTTGATACAAGAAAATTCAAATCAAAAAAACTTTACAATTTCCATTTTAGTCTTTTGCCGAAATATAGGGGCTGTCATACCAACTTTTTACAAATATATAATGGTGAGAAATTTTCAGGTGTTACACTTCACAAAATAAATAATGGAATCGATGAAGGACCCATTATAGGTTCAAAAAAATTTCTAATAAAAAAAAATGCAAATGCACTTGATAATTATCAAAATTTAATGAAAAATTCACTGATTTTATTAAAACAAAATTTAAGAAAGTTGATTGAAAATCAATATGTTATTAAAAATCAAAATTTAAATAAGGGAACTTATTTTCCAAGAAAATTTATAAATTATGAAAAAATGAAAGTTTTTAATATAAAAAAAATAAAAAGAAGTGACTTCAACAAGATTAAGGCTTTTATTTTTCCCCCGCTGCAGTTACCAATAGTTAATAATAGAACTGTTAGACAAATAAAGTTTGTAAATAAAAAATATAAAATATTTTATGATTAAATTTTATTCCATAAATAAATCTGACAAAAAAATAAAAAAAAAAATTTTAAAATCTTTAAATAGAATTATTGAAAAAAATAGTTTTATTATGGGAGGTGAGGTTATAAAATTTGAGAATAAGTTTAAAAAATTATGTAAATCTAAGTATGCTTTATCATGCTCTAATGGTACCGATGCAATTACATTGGCGTTATTATCACTAAATATTGAGAAAAATTCTGAAGTTATAATACCTGCAATGACTTATGCGTCTACTTTCTATGCTGTATTAAATGCAGGAATGAAACCTATCTTGGTTGATATTAATGCTAATGATCCATTGATTAATTTTGAAGAAGTAAAAAAAAAAATTAATAAAAAAACTAAAGTGATAATACCGGTCCATCTTTATGGTTCTGTAGTAAATATAGAAAAATTAATTAGTATTATAAAAAACAAAAAAATTTATATTATTGATGACTGTTCACAAGCTCATGGAGCAATGTATTTTAATAAAAAAATGGTAGGTGGTGAAAATATTACCAATATAAGCACATTCAGTCTTTATCCTGGTAAGAATCTAGGTGCTTATGGAGATGCAGGAATTATTACAACCAATAATGCAAAGTATGGTGAAAGAATTAAAAAAATGAGAAATATTGGAGCTCTAAAAAAATTTAAGCATGAAACTATTGGTTTCAATAATCGTCTAGATACATTTCAAGCGTCAGTGTTAAATCATAAAATTGATAGATTAAATTTTCTTAATAAAAGAAGAAAATTAATCGCGAAAAAATATTTTAAATTGATAAAAAATAAAAATATCAGTTTTTTAGATTATTCAAATTATGCTGTATTTCATCAATTTGTAATCAGTGTTCATAACAGACAGAAGCTTGTTAATTATTTAAATTATAAGAAAATAGAATATGGACTACATTATCCACATTCAATTAATCAAATGGAGTACTACAAAAAAAAATTTAAAAATGAAAAATTTAAAAATGCAGAAAAACTTGCAAGAACTTGCATAAGTCTACCGATAGATCCTATGCTTAAGGAAAATGAAATTACTTATATTATAAATTCATTAAATAATTTTAAATAATCAACTTTAATATATCTAAACAAAAATTTCCATTTGTTATAGGTTTTTTGTAATATTTAGAAACATATTCAAAATGCATTAGTTCATTTTTCAAAGTATCAGTTTCTTTAACGTTTATTACTGTAGTCTTTCCAGTGTAAATTCTAGCTTTGTTTGAAATATAATTTTTTTTAAACTTTGTTAATGTTGGATATTCAGCATACTTATTAAATATTTTTAATTTATTATTTTTTTTCATTTCATCAAAAACCATCATTTTTTTTGTGCCTATAAAAATCATTTTTCTATCTTTTGTGGGATTTAACCAACTTGATATAATTTCACAATTTATATTACCAATACTCAGGTACATAGAAGAAATGTCTGATATATTATTTTTAAGAATATTTTTTTTTATAATATTTTTAATTTTTAATTTTTTATCAAATAAAAACTTAAGTATACTAATATCATGAGAACCTAAATCAATATGAGCTCCCACTTCAGTTCTGATTGGTCCTAAATTTTTTCTTTGTATTTCTATGTACTTTATTTTTCCAAGCCTTTTGGAATTAAGTATTTGCTTTATTTTTTTTATGTAAGAATTAAAGAGATAAATATATCCACCCATTAATATTTTTTTTCTTAATTTTGCATATTTAATTAGAGTTAAGAGTTCTTTATTGCTTGTAACGATTGGTTTTTCTATAAATAAATTTTTATTTTTTTTTAATACTTTCTTACCTAATTCAAAATTAACACTCGGATGAGTGGCTAAAATAATATTTTCAATACTTTTATTATCTAATAGTTCATCTATTTTTTTTGCTATAACTACTTTTTCCTTAAATTTTTTTTTTAAAAGTTTTAGATTTCCTTTATTTTTATCAAAAGTAAAAATTTTTTTTTTGTTGTTTTATTTAGTGTGCTAAATATAATTGACCCCCAATAACCTGTTCCAATTAAAGCAGTTTTATGAATATTTTTCATATATTTTGAAACACTATTAATTAAAGTATAATTTTATATTATCAATTATTATATAAATTTAATTCAGAGAAACTAATAATTAATTTGTAAGCTTGATTATTGGTCTGAGAACTTTATTGTTTTTCAAATCTTTTACGGCTTTGTTAATATTTTCAAAAGAATAGATGTCACTATTAAAAATTTTTTCAAAATTTTTGATTTTGTTTAATATTTTAAATATTGATTTACTTTCATTATCATAATTTTTTACTCCACCCCAAGATCCTATGATTTTTTTTCCTTTAATAAATTCAAATGGGTCAATCTTAATTTTTTTTCCTTTTTGTGGGTGTGACGCAAGAACCATAGTCCCTGAATTTTTTAAAATTTTGAAGGCACTTTCTATACCAGATATTGAACCAGATGTTTCTATTACGTAATCAAACTTATTTATATATTTAGCATATAATTTTTTGTTAGATTTCAAAAAGTAGATTTTTTTTTTTGATTTAATATTTTTTTTTAAAAAATTTATTCTTTTTGAGCTTATGTCAAATGCATACATACTTTTAAATTTAAAATTCAAACTTGTTAGTAAAGCAGATACTCCAACCCCTCCTAGTCCTACAAATGCAATTGTTTTATTTAATGGTTTTTTTACATTATTTAAAATCATCCCAGATCCAGTTGGAAATGCACAACCAAGAATAACACCTTTTCTCAGCGAAATGTTTTTTGGTAGCTTAAGCAATCTATTTTCTGATACAATTGAATGATCACTAAAAGTTGTAACACTTCCACTATTAATTTTTTTTTTTCCATGAAAAAATATTGGATTATTAGATTGTTTACCTTTGCACTTTATCCAAGTTAGTATTACCCTGTCACCTAATTTTACTTTTTTTACACTTTTATGCTTATCTACTACAATTCCTGTTGCTTCATGCCCAAGAAGATGAGGTATATATTTTTTATTTTCTCTGCCATTATAAATTTCGAATATTTGACTTTTACAAATTCCAGTGAAATAATTTTTTGTCAAAACCTGTCCCTGATAAAGTTTTTTATATTTTAAACTATAAGAAAATTTTAAAGATGAATTTAATTTATTAAGATAAGCAGCTTTCATCATTTTAATTACATCTTTTAGGCATTTTATTCAAATTTTATAAATAATTCTTTGAAAAAAAAATAAATAACATTATTAATAATTTTATCTATGAAAATATTAATTACTGGTGGCTCTGGATATGTTGGAAGTGTTTTAATTCCTCGGCTAATAAAAAAAAATTGTGAAATTATTAATATTGATACACAATGGTTTGGAAATTATTTAAAAAAACATTCTAAATTAAAGAATTATAAAATGGATTACAAAAATATTCATAAAATTAAAGATAAAAATATTGATGCAGTCATACACTTAGCATCAATTGCAAATGACCCTATGGCTGAAATTGACAAAAATTTGTCATGGGAGACTTCTGCGTTAAACACATATTTACTCATGGAATTTATGGTCAAAAGGAAAATTAGAAAAATTCTTTATGCTTCGTCTGGCTCTGTTTATGGAATTAAAAAAGAAAATAAAGTAACCGAAGAATTAAAACTTGAACCACTCTCACTTTACAATAAAGTCAAAATGGTAACAGAAAGAGTTATATTATCTTACCAAAATAAAATAATTCCCTTTATAATAAGACCCTCAACGGTTTGTGGCTATTCTCCGAGAATGCGATTAGATTTAACAGTTAACATTTTAACATTTAATGCTCTTAATAATAATATTATAAATGTATTTGGTGGCAAACAAGTAAGACCAACCATACATATAGAAGATATGTGCAGAATTTATGAATTTTTTTTGAAAAAAAGTAAAAAATTTAGTGGAATTTATAATGCTGGTTATGAAAATGCCTCCATTTTAGAAATTGCAAATACAGTTAAAAAAATTACAAAAAGTAAAATTAAAGTAGTAAAAGATAGAAGTGATCCAAGAAGCTACAGATTAAACTCAGAAAAAATTGAAAAAATTGGTTTTAAATACACAAAAACATACAAGGACGCGATAAATGAACTTTGCTATAGTTACAAAATAAATAAATTAAAGCAAAGACAAAATAGTTTTTCTTTAAAATGGTTAAAAAAAGTATTGAAAAAATAGTAATCTTTGGTTCATCTGGGGGAATTGGCTCATACCTTTTAAAACATTTTCGTAAAAATTATGATGTATTGTCTATCTCCAAAAAAAAATCAGGTGGTGTAAATAATTTATCTTTTTCAAATTTTAATTCTGATAATAACTATTTGTATCCAAAAAATAATAATATTAAAGATTACATTTTTAACTCAACTGGGATTATAATAAGTATAGGCAAGTTCAAGAAATCAAAAAATAATTTAGATTTGAATTTACACCTTTCAAACTTTGAAGTTAATTACAAGTTAATAAATTATTTAGTTAAAAACAAAAAAAAATTTAAAAATAATTGTAGATTGATCGTAATTACATCTATGAATTCAGAAATAATAAACTTAAATAGTTTACAATATGCAATGTCTAAATCAAAATTATCAATGGCAATTAAAAGTTTTAAAAGTCAATTAAAAACATCTAAATTATCTATTGAAGATTTAATGCCAGGTCCCATAAATACAAAAATGAGAAAAAAAAAAATATTAAATAATTTATCGAAAAATGATGTTTACCAGTTATGTGATTTTTTAATTAAGTTTAATTGTGAAATAACCTTCGATAAGATCAAAGTTTTTAATAAAAGAAATTATTTTAATAAATATTAATTTAAATTTTAAGTCATATTTTTATATTTTTAAAAAAGAGACTTATTGTATCTACTATATATTTAAGATCACTAGGTTTTATCCAATTATGAATAGGCAAACTCAAAATTTGTCCAGAATATTTTTCTGTATTAAGGAGTTTAATTTTTCCAAATTCTTTAATGTATGCTTTTTGCTTATGTATAGGTTTAGGATAGTGAATTGCAGTTTCTATCCCATGTGATTTTAAAAATTTTTTTAATTTATCTCTAAATTTAGTTCTAATTATATACTGATGAAATGTTGGTACGACTAATTTTTTATCATAAATAGGTATTTGAACGAAATTTTTTAAATTTGCATTATAATACTCAGCAATAATCAAATGCTTTTTATTTATTTTATTTATAGTTTTAAGCATATTATTTGCTATTGATGCTTGAAAATTATCTAATCTGGAATTAGTTCCCCAAATAAGTGTTGTATCTCTATTCTTAAGACCATGATTTCTTAATAAGGAAATTTTATTAAACAACTGCTTATTATTTGTAGTAATAAGACCACCATCACCTAAAACGTGAAAGTTTTTTCTTGGATGTAGGCTAAAAATCCCAACATCTCCAAGAGTTCCAATAAATTTATTTTTGAATTTAGCACCAAAAGCATGTGCGGCATCTTCAATAAAATATAATTTTTTTTTTTTACAAATTTTTTTTATCATATCTATCTGTGCAGGTATTCCTGATAAGTGGACAGGCATTATTGCTTTAGTTTTTCTTGTAATTTTTTTTAAAATACTGTCACAATCTATATTTAAATCTTTCCCCACATCAGCCAATACTGGCTTACAACCGTAATATGCAATAGCTCCACAAGTCGCTATAAATGAATTTGAAACTGTTATTATTTCATCATCTTTTTTTAAATCAAGGGCTTTGCAAACCAATCCCATACCTTCGGTCCAATTACCTACACCTATAACATATTTTACTTTTAAAAATTTTTTTACATTATTTTCAAAAACTTTTAATTCATCCCCTAGGATATATTGGCCCTTTTTTCCAACTACATCTAAAGACTTATGGAAACTCTTTTTTTGTGATTTATATTCTGAAATAAAGTCTGTAAATTTAATTTTCATCAAAAAAATTTGTTATGCATTTTATTATATAATCTAGGTCTTTTTTTTTTAAGAATTCATGAACTGGTAAAGATATTGTTGACTGTGAAATTTTTTCTGTAACTGGAAAATCACCTTTTTTATAACCAAATTTTTTTGCAGCTGGTTGTAAGTGCATTGGTATAGGGTAATGTATCTTTGCGTCTATTCCTCTTGACATAAGATATTTTACTAGTTTATTTCTTAATTTTGTATTTGTAACTCTAAATTCATATAAATGAAAAACTTCCTTTAAAAAACTTTCTCTTTTTTTTAATATTAGGCTATTTATTTTTTTTAATTTATTTTCAAGATACATTGAATTATTTATTCTCTTAGAAGTTATTTTTTTTATCTTCTTTAATAGATGATTCGCTACAACAGCCTGAATAGTATCAAGCCTAGAATTATATCCGAATATAAGATTTTTATTTCTTCCAACTAATCCATGATTTCTTAAAAGCAAAATTTTTTTTAAATTTTTTTTGTTATTAACTATTATGTAGCCACCATCTCCCCACACATTTAAATTTTTTAATGG
>MDTG01198974.1_pt1 | contig 18966 bp, 26 predicted proteins | sample 811421 | NCBI WGS metagenome assembly MDTG01 (sample SAMN05326645, study PRJNA326480) | marine metagenome | isolation source: seawater | place: Pacific Ocean: South East | collected 2011
ATAGCGCGAGTTGCCCGTATCGAAGTCTGCATCCATAGATGTAGCCATCGGGGTACGAACAAAGTGCTTCAAGCCATTCGGTACGTCGGTGGTCAAGAACCAAGCGTCCGTATCGGTCAGGTAATGGTTAACAGTGTAACCTTCTGGGATAGAACCGTTGTTGCGAATCGCATTCAGGTCATTATCCGCAGTCCCTACACGACCTTCGGTTTCAAGCAAACGAGTTGCAACAAACTGAAGATTGGGTGGGATTACCAGCTTACGAGGACGTGCTGCAATCAGCAAACCACGCTCATCAGTCCAACCAGCGATCTGGATAACGGCGGCTTCCAAAGAAGTCTCGTTAAGGTCAGAAGCCGTAGCAGGACGGTTTGAGTTGGTTCCACCAGAAACAAGCGGGTGATCCGTCGCACAAAGCGTCTTGCCGTCACCGTAAGTGGTGCCTGCTGCGAACGCATTGTTCAAGATGGACGCGCCTTTTACTTGTTTCGTGTACGCCATAGCACGGGCTAGTGCCTTCGTGTAACGCGCTGACAGCGAATCGTAGAGGTTATCTTCGATTGCTTCCTCGGTAACACTAAAGCCCATAGCAATAGTTTCGTGCGTATAGCGTGCAGTGAACGCTTCTTGCGCGTTGTCGTACTCAATAGCAGAACCTTCGCCTTTGACGGGGGCTGCTGAAAAGCCTGACAACTTGGTTTCTTCTTCAAAAGAACGGTCAGAAGTCTCTGATTCAAAGATCTCCTTATGTTCTTCACCATACTTAGCATACTCCATTCCAAACAAAGCGTTCAGTCCGGGCAGGAGTTCTTTTAGCAATTGTGCTCTTGAAATAGCCATTGATTAACTCCTTAAATACCAGTCGCGTTGTCGAACGCATGACCTGCATTCCACTTCACATAGGCTTCGGTGAACCCGCCAGAGCTGTTCTTGGTTTCTTCAACCAGTTCAACAATGCGGAATGGGAGTGTGTTAGTGGTAGCAGACGTGTCTGAGATAGCGCAACGAGAGTTACCGTTGATGCTATCACCAGTGTTGTCTACACCAGCTACGTTTGCGCCAACATCAGTTTGCGCTAAGTCACCAATAGTAGTACCAGAAGACACTACAGCGACCTTGAACAGAACGTCAGTTGCATCGCAAACGTACGCTTCAATATCAGAAGCGGCGGTGCTAGCAATGTAGTTCTGCCGGAAGGTCTTTTGATTGGTGTTGGGGTCGGTGTATGAAACACCCATGAAGACTCCAATTGGAGTCATGGCAGCATCAAACGTATCACGTTCAACAGTACCACCGGTAACCAGCTTTACAGCGTCTCCGTAAAAGATAGCAGTGCCATAGCCACTTGCGATTTTGTACTGGCGTACAGTGCCAGCATAGGGAGTGCCACTAAGCAGTTTTACCGGAACGAGGCCATAAGGGCCACTTACAGTAGGATAAGCCATTTTTAGCTCCTGTTAAGTTCCGTTACCAAATGTAACCTTTGTCTTTCTTTCGTTAAACAAAGGCATTCGTGGATCATTCTCACGCATAAGGTTGTTGTCTACGGAGTTCATTTGCGACTGAGCTTGTTCGTTGTAATACGCATTCCGCTCGCTCGCAAGTTCCTCTGGAGCTTTACACAGCATCAGACCACCAATCACTACGTTTTCCGCAAAGCGTTCATTCTCTACGGCTACCAGAGCAATTTCAGGATGATCTACAGCCTTTACAGGCTCCCAACCTTCGCGCAATTTCGAGGACACGTTAGGGGCGTCCACCTGCCCCTGCATAGCTACACGAACCCAATGAAACACATATCCCGGTTCTGGCGTAGGTGAGGGTAGTACCTCGGGTCGCTGCCATGACCGTTTACGAACTTGTGTTTCCCGTGCTTCGTTTTCACGGTTAATTCGATTCTGAGCCATTATCCGTTCCTCTTTTGTAGTGCAGCCTGTCTGGCGTATTCTTCTAGTGGTACCCCGAGTCTATTAGCAAGTGCTACCTGAGTTTTAGTAAGCGTCACCTTATTTGGTGAGGTGCTTCTAGTAGCTGGAGCGACAACGTTCGGTTGCTTTCGCGGCTCTGGCTCTTCTATCTCAAGTTCCACATCGTCAAAGTTCTCTGGGAATACTTTTCGCATACGAGCATCAATAGTCTCGTAGTATTCATCAGTGCGTGGGTCAACCCCACCCTTAACTAATTTCTGGTGCAGCCCCATAGCGTATGCTGTCATCTCGTCATCAACATGGAACCAAGAAGAATTTTCTTCTACCCATGCCTCTGCCTTCGGATCACGCACCCGTTCTGGAGCGGGTTGAGGTTCTTGTACCTCAGTCTCTTCTTCTTGTAAAGAAGGTAATTTGAAATTATCTAGTTTGTCTGCCTTCAGTTTGGCAGTGGTTAAGTGCTCTTGAGCCTCTAACAGCCTATCAGCATCACCACTCTCGTAGGCGTCCTTGTACGCTATTTTGGCTCCGTTAAGCTCAGAGTCAACCACACGTTTGGCTTGTTCCAACAAAGCCTCGCGTGTTGTACCCACATCACCCTTTAACGTCTTATTTTCTTGCAATAAGCGTTGGGTGAGGGCTTCTAGCTCTTGTTTTTCTCTGAAAGCGGCTTCTTTAGCACGTCGTTCGTCATGGTACCCCTTGCTAAAATGCTTGATCCGGTTACGTACCTTTTCAGAGTAGCCTTCAAGTTCTTCATCTGTAACGTCAGCCGGTGGCTCAGATGGCTTGCGGTTACGATCAGCCTTTGGCGTATCATCCACAACCTCAATTTCCAGCTCATCTGGTTCTGATTTAACTTCAACTTCAGGTTCGACTGGAGTATCCGCGTAGTCGTCCGCAGTCTTTTTACCAGAGATGTCAATTTCGACTTCGCCTGAGTCTTCCACTTCAATAGTATCTTTTGTTTCATCCGCGTCTCCTTCTGGAAACTCAAATTCTACTTTTTGAAAAGGCATAGTTATTCCTTACGCTCGTGTTACGCCAGCAGGGTCTGCTACAACAGCTTCAATAGAGTCATCATTCATCAAACGATACTCTAATCCACCAACCTTGAATCTCGTGCCTGAATTAGCACGAAACATAACATAGTCACCTTGTTTACACCAAGGCCCACTAGGAAACCGCTCTTTGTCAGAGTACGCTTCTTCGCCCATATCGACCACTAGGCTGATAATCGACATGATATGTTCCTGATTCTTAATCGTGTCTGTCTTTAACAGGTTAGTCCCGTCAAAGGTTTCTTCGATCTGCGGTAACGCGATCAACACCCTATACCCCACAGGGACAGGTAGTTGCGCTTCTAGCTCTTCAACTGTGTCAACAGCTTCACTCATCGTCGTACTCCAAATTGCGCGAGAGGTCGTCTACATAGCCCAGACAGGTTTCGAGACCTCGAATCAAACCTGTGGTTTCCTTGTACATGGAGAAGTCTTTAGCCCCTCCACCACTGAGAAATTGTAGTGCAGAGTCCTTATCGGACTCGATTCGTTCCTTTAGCACGTCTAAGACGGTTTTAGCCATTATTGGCCTCTATTGTTGTTGGAATCCTTTATTGTCTTGAGCAAATCCAAGTCTGCTTTTGCGTTATCTCTGCGGCGTTCCGCAGCCATTTTCACACCTGCCTTCTGAGCGTCGATCTGTAGCTCTTGCTGCTTGAGCGCAAGCTCTGCCTGATCCATCTGGGCGTCCTGCATGTTTTCTTGCGCTTGTAGCTGTAGCTTGGCCTGTTCGATCTGGGCGTCTGCCTGATCCTTAGCCGCCTTACGCTGCACTTCTTGCTGCTTGATCTGTAGCTCGGCCTGTTGCATCTGCACAACAGGGTCTTGAGCCTTCTTCTGGGCAGCTTGTTGGGCCGCTTGCTGCTGGTTCTGTTGTGTCACTTGCGCCCCAGCGGTAGCGATCAAGCGAGCTAAGTTGACTTCCATATCCTCTGGCAGTTCGGCGTTCGGGTTGGGTAGCGGTGCGCCCAGCTTTTCTTCCATCTGCTTGCGGTACTTGAAGCCGAGGTGCTCAATAATGTGAGCCTGTAAAGATGCCATGATGCGCTTCGCCTGCGGGTTTTGCCCGATTGTCGCTGCAACCATAGGATCTTGTAGAAACGCTTGGTGTGCTGCCATGTGAGCATCGTGGTCTTGATAGATAAACGCCTTCATAGGCTTACCATTCAGAGCGTTCATGTTCTCACTAACTGGGTCAGTCGGACGTATATCGTCTTCTGTCGGTACCAGCTTCTCGGCGTTCTTGACGCCCAACACTTCGATCATCTGCCTGTGTAGCTGCGGCAGGTCATATATCTGCGGCGCTGACTGAGCCATCTGCAATACCGCTTGGTACTGCACAACGCGCTGGGCCATCGTAGAGCTGTTTGGATCGCTGACTGGGATCACATCCACTGACATGTAGTCAGATCGACGTGCAGACACTTCGCCGCGAATCGGCTCGTATGCGTAGTCCTCAGAAGCATATTCCGCCATGATGCCTTTTAAGAGCTTGAACTCCTGCTTCATGGCATAATGCACGCGGGCCTGCACTGCTGCCATTGGCTTGAGAGTTCTCTCTAACAGGGCCAGTGTAGTGCCCACCGGAGCGTTGGCTGACATGTCCGAGATGTTCATGTCGCTGATAGCGCCCAGACGACGGCCTTCCTGCGTGATCTGGTTCAGCAGAGCTAACAGAGTCTGGCTTGGCTCCTTGTATGGGAGCGGCATGATGTTGTCACGGATACTGCCTGACGGTACGTCTACATCCTTGAACTCTCCCGGCTCAATCGGCGTATCGTCGCCTTTGATGCGTAATCCACGGGCTTTCAAGCCCCCCGGTAGATTCGACAGTGTGCCTGCGTCCACCAGTTGCCGTATCAACGACGTTCCAGCCTTAGCGTATCCCCCTATGATGTGGATAAGACCAAGCCCATAGAACCCAAATCCGGGCACATACACATAATGCACGAAATGCTGTCGCTTCAAAGTCAGTGAATCTTCGGGGTTCCAGTTACGGCGTATTGCCAGAACCTCGTTTGTGCCACGCTCCAGCGTTACCACGTATGGTTTGGCGATCCCATCTTCGGAGTCACCTGACGCTTCAATAACCAGATCGGCGTGTATCTCGTATATAGAGTAGCGGTTGTCGTCCTGAATAGAGTAGCCACCCTCTTCAGCCTTACGCTCTTCAATGTCGGTGTGGTACGCCTGCGGATCACCCAGATCCACGTCACGATAGAACCCACTAACCTGTAGCTTCTTCAGCTCGTTCTTTGTCTTACGCATGATGTGCGTAACACGTTCTGCTGTTTCAATATGTGAGGCACCGTAGGGCACAACCACATCTTCGGCAGGGATGTATAGAGCTACCTGTCGGCCTATGTTCGGGTCAAAGTAGACCTTCTTGAACGCACTGCCAGCCAAGCCAAGGCTGTACAGAAGCCGCTCGTGCTCGGGTCTGTACTCCACCATGCGCTCGGTAAGTTCGTAGTTCATGTCCGCTTTTACGCGCTTCGCAGACTCTTCCTTGTCTTTGTCTTCTAGGCCAATGATCTTGACCTTTACAGGGCCAGCGGCTGGGAACGTCTCAGACATGGTTTCTGCTTGGAAACGGATAGCAGCTTCAGCGAGGACTGTAGAGTACACGCCACACGCGCCTTCCCACGGGTCAGTGCGCTCTTCGTACTTGAAGCCCAGCACGTCCAGACCCTTAACAAACGTATCGGCCCAGTCCTTGCGGCTGTCGATGTCGGCTGACACCAAACCTACTAGGTCATCCGCTAACTCATTCAGGTCTGACTCTTCCATACCTTCGGCTAAGTTTGCATCGAAGGGCATCATGTCGCCCATGTCAGCGTCAGGTATGATTGTGATTTCGACGCTGCCGTCGTCTAGCGTCACCATCTCTGGATCGACAATCTCAATCTCTAGTGATGCCTCTTCCTCTTCGCCTACATCAATGCCTTCAGGTGCAGCGTATAAACCTTTTTCTATAGCCATAATCTGTCTCTAGTAGAAGCCGCCCCGCCGCGACTTAAAGTATCTTGGTTCTTCCGGCTCATCTGTTGGCAGTCGTATGAATCCGCCCTGCCTGAAACGCATAAGAGCCATGACTGTTGAGTCAACCAAGTCATCATGGCTCATAAACGGAAATCCAGCAATCTCTTCAACTACCTCTTCTGCCCACCGTGTGGGAGGTACCCACACCAAACCAGACGCTACAATATCAGATACTGAGTTAAGACGCGCTAACTTATCACCTGATCCCCTGTGAGGCGTGTACTCTGAGACAGGCAGTCCCATACGCCTCATCTCCTGATACAGCGCCGTACCTGATGACTTCTTCTCTACAATGAACGCATCGGGTTCCCACTCAGTGTACTCCTCCAGCGCCAAGTCCTTCAGCTCTGGGAACTCCAACCGCTTCTTTATACTGTTCAGCAGGATGATGTGATAGTTGTCGTACTCTTCGTTGAGGAACACACCCCATGTAGTCAGCGCCGTGTAGTCCGCACGGTTGTGTTTCTCTGCCGCTGCGTCCAGCGACATAATTATATACTCACATGACGGCGGGCTGTCCTGCTCCCAGATCTGCCACCACTCGCGCTTGACCAGCGCGGCCTCTTCTGCCGTGGGTGTCTGCTGATACTGCGCGTTCCACTGGAATGTAGGCATCGACGCCTTAGTCCGCAGCAGCGCCTCTAGGTCAAAGAACTCAGGCCACAGCGGTTTCTCGACAATCTCTTCCGTGTCCTCGTCTTCAATCTCCAGTATGGCGGGGAATTCGACCACCTCGTACTCATCCGCCCTGTCATTCTGCGTCATGTCGCGTATAACGCGCCCAGTCAGGTCATCTTGGTGCCATCGGGTCTGGATTATCGCCACGCGGCCTCCCGGCATTAGACGAGTACGCGCACCGAAGGTAAACCACTCGTATGCCTTCTCAAATACCGTGAAGTTGCCGTTAATTACGTCCTGTTCCGAGTGTGGGTCGTCCACCAACAGCAGATCTGCACCACGACCAGCCAGTGCAGAGCCAATACCGCACGCATAATACTCGCCACCGGAGTTTGTGTTCCATCTACCGGCTGATTTTGAGTCGCTGGCGAGCTGTACAGTGGAGAATATGGCCTGATAGTCGTCTGTAGAGATGAGATTCCGCACTTTTCGACCAAAATCCACTGCCAAGTCAGTGGTATGCGACACCATCATCACCTTTTTGTTCGGATTCCGCCCCAAAAACCACGCTGGAAAGAAGATAGAGACAAGTTGGGACTTGCCGTGGCGCGGTGGGATGTTCACACAGATGCGATCCTTGTTACCCGCCTCAATAGCCATCAACATATCTGCCAAGATCCGGTGGTGTTTACCCACAATGTAGTCTGGCTGCATCCGTTTGCAGAACTCTATGAGGTCGTCGTACGCCGCCTCGTTCGTTTTGCGTACTTCCAGCTCATCCACGATGCGGTTTATCTCCACAACCTCCTCATCTGAAAAGGCGTCGAGGTTGTCCAGCATCTGCTGTACTTCTTCCTCAGTAAAACTGGGAACGGCCTCAACCATCGTAGTCCTCGTCCTGCGCTACCTCGTTCGCAGCCGCTTCAACGTCGTCCAGACCAAGCTCTTTCTTGAGGTCTAGCACTTCGCCGTCCAGCACTACGTCTTCGTAGTCGCCCTCTGCTATGTCGCCTACAGGCTGTACCAGCTTCTCCAACTTACCACGTAACTTGTCACGCAGATCATCCGTGGACTGGTGCGTTATGGTCACCTCTGACTTCTCTGCGAACAGTCCTACGTCTGAGATCTTACCTAGAAGTTCCAAAGCTCGAATCCGTATGCGTGGGTCGTCGTTCTCGGACTCTAAAAGAAGTTTGTTGGTAACTAGATGCCGGATCTGAGTCGCACTCTCTGCAACCGAATGTCCAAACTCTTGCAGTATGTTGTTTGTCAGAACCATAGAAGCGGGTGTGAGGGTAGCCGCCTTCTTCGCGGTGACCTTGCGAGAAGTCTTTTCGGGGTCGTCGGCATAAGACATAGCGAGCTTTGCCGCTACATCTTCATCTTCGGCTGTTGGTTCCAAATCTAATCCATGCTCTGCCAGTTTCAGCGCAGTATTGCACGCTGCTTCGGCGCGTTCCTTCAGATCTACATTCGGAGTGTCATCTGTCAGCGGCACACCGATCTCAGGTTCTATAAATAGAGTCATAAATTGTACGCAGACTGTAAGTCGTTGCCGCGAATATACATCAAAAACCACCAGATATAGCAAAAATTTTTTTCGGGGAGACTTTTATTTTTGGGGTGGGGGGTTTCCTGTGTGGGGATTAGTAGGGAACGGCCTCAAAAAACCATCAGATACTACCAGAAAATACAAAATGATGTGCAAACTCGTGGTGATAGTGATTATTTGAGCGAATTAGTAATACATGCGCCGTGCGTAGCTGCTAGCAGTGCGCGGGGGTCGGGGGGCGGTGGGGTCAGATTTGCCGGTTTTGTGTATGATTTATACACAAAAAACCACTATTTGCCGCCATATACCACGGTTTACTTGTGTGTAACACGTCATGGTGTTATAATTTGGGGCGTCGGCGGGGTGATCCACCGGCATTAACTTAACAAAACGGAGAAAGGCATTATGCCAAATTCAAACTACAATCTTGCAGGAATCGAGGCGCACTCAAAGGCATTCGCGGGCAGTAAAGCCGCGCAGAAAGACGCTACTGCGGCGCTGCTAGGCTTAACATGGTCGTCGAAGACGGCGCAGTACATCAAGGCCAAGGGCGCAAAGCCCATGATTAATGTTACTGATCTGTCATTCAATAAAGCGCAATATGCCGATAACAGCAAATTCCATGCGCTGGAACGTGGATATGTCATGGCGAACTATGAACGGTTCGGTACCGTTGGCCTCGCCGGATTCAACATGCTTGAACTGTTTAGCATGGATCGCGATGCGGTGAAGGCTCACAAGTTGAAGCTGTCCGGCGGCAACAAAAAACCCGTTACCAAATCGCAGAAGAATGCGGTAGCGGCTTTCATCAAGGCGCAGCGCACATCGTCTAACCGTATCAGCACCGGCATGGCGAACCTCCGCAATGAGGTTAACAATATGCTGGGCGTTCCCACGGTAGTTAAGCCTACCAAAGCGCCTAAGGCTCAAACTGCCAAGGGTAAGGATACCCAAACCGGCGGCGTCTCAACTGACACGCACATTGAGTCCGGCCCAGTGACTGAGGCTAAAACCTCACCAGCGCCGCGCTCGATTCAACACCCCGTGTTGATTGAACTGGTTAACAAGCTAGCGGCATTCGATGTAGGCCAGCAGGCAGTAATCGCTGAAAGCCAAGCAGTGCAAAACCTGCTGGAAGGTTTGACTCGCACTCTGAGCCACCGCAAAGCCAAGTAATCCACCCACCAACCCAGAGAGATCCCCGCTTCGGCGGGGATTTTTTTTGTCTCGAATTTTTCGATACCAGTTCCTAGATTCGAGGTGCGCCAAACGCATTGTGCAGTGCGCCTCCGACACCAGTTCCTAGATTAGATGTGCGGCACAGGATGATACGTTTTGTGTATAGTTCATACACAAAGTAACACGTTACCACGATACCAGCTCCTAGATTCGAGGTGCGGGGCTAATGTTACGTCCGAAACGCTAATGTTACGCAATGTTGCGTTTTGAAATGGCAAAAAGGCAACATTATCCTCGTTGTATTTCGTGGTATCTGGTTGTAAGTATTAGTATGTATTTATACAAAAACCTGTATATATATATAGTAGTCCTTACAATGTTACGTTTTTACCAAAAAGTATATATACCTCGCCCGTTGACCCCCCTACTTGCAGAAAATCTCGTTACACAGAACTAATGTTACGTTCCCGAGCGTCTGCGCTCAGACCCATTCAATTCCCTGAAAAACGCAACAATGTAACATTGCTTACTTATCAAGGACTTACCAGCCCATAGGACGTAACATTGCGTAACATTACACTTCTCACCACCAGATACCACGCCTGACCACCGCTTGACATAACACGTTATATGTGAGACAATATCTCTTGTCGGTGAGGAGACCCCTGCCCGACACACTCATTTTTTGTGTATGACTTATACACAAAACCAACAACGAAAGGAGACAGCAATGTCAGATGAAGAAAAGAGCTTGCCCGAGCAATTGGAGCAACTCGCAGACTCAATTCCGCATAGTTATGTGACGTTAAGGACAGCCGCGTTTGAGATCAGACACCTCGAATCTGTAAACAAGGCCAGCGAGACTCTACGTTGGGACGACCAAGCTCACCACGAAGCCAAGATCAGGTTGGTCAAAGCCGAGCACGATGACCTGCTGGAAAAGCTAAACACACTCGTGACCATAGCGCAGGCCGGTCTAGCCAAGAACAAGCCGCACGTTACCGAGTACCAGCTAGACCGTATGTGTGACCTGTTAGGAGACAGTAATGCGTAAGATCGAAAAAGAAGTTATCGGTGCGTTCATCAAGGGCGACACCAAAGCAATGGGCAACACGCAGTCCGTGTTCAACCAAGCCACCCGCAGTCTCGACCTGTTACTGCATGGCAACCGCATCGCCACCATGTCGAATCGAGATGGGGTAAAGAAGTTATGGGTGTCCTGTGGCGGATACGAGAAGGAGGTGAACGGGCGTAAGGTACTCGCACCGTCGCGCACTACACAGTCCCGACTCAATGCGCTGTTCCGTCTGCTCGACATGCCCGAGCATGTATACATCAAGGGCGGCGTTCAGTATCTCGACTGTTCGCGCCACGGCACCGTCAACCTCATGGCATTGCGTAAAAGCGCGGTGCTTGTGTCAGTTCACTAACCAACTTTGTGTATGACTTATACACAAAACCAAACCAACGATAAGGAGGCAGCAATGCCATTTTTTACAGCCCATGAAGATAGGAACACAGGTCGCAGGGTTATCCTGCCCGAACCGATTGATAACGTGCCAACCGTCATCTTTGACATCGACGGCACACTGGCTGACATCGAACACCGAAGGCACTTTGTCACCGGCAAGAAAAAGGACTTCGATGCCTTCAACGCGGCGATGGAGTGGGACACACCCAACGAACCTATAGTGGATCTACTGTGGATGTGCGAGGACTCAGCCAAGCAGATCATCTTCTGTACTGGGCGTATGGAGCAGTACCGCGAGGTTACTCGTAACTTCTTATTGGATAAGTGCTCTTACGAAGGTTCGTATCACGATGATCTTTATGCAGACGAGGGCTATACCCGCGAGTCTATCGAAGCTCATCTGGATACCTACCTGATGATGCGTCCTGATAACCGTAGGCATGACCCCGACAAAGACATCAAGCAGGACATGTTCAACGAGATACTGAAAACCGTGGACAAGAGCAACATCTTGTTCGCAGTAGATGACCGCCAGCGTGTGGTCGATATGTGGCGATCCAACGGCATAACCTGCTTACAGGTAGCCGAAGGCAACTTTTAACCAAACCAACGATAAGGAGTTCCCAATGGAACAAGCAAACAACATTCAATCACTGGCCCAAGGCCCAACCGTAAACGCGCCAGCATTCGACACGGCTTTCATGCTATCGCAGATGCAAGTCTCAACGTGGACTGCGCGTAAGAAAGACAAAGCCGCGTCAGCCAAGGTAGCCCGTGACAGCGGTGCGTCAGCCAAAGCCGGTAACTACAACAAGAACCTGCTCGCCGGTTGTACTGAGCTGGAAGACCTAAAGAAGTTTGTAGGTAACGCACGCAACACCCACTACGCGATGACCCTACCGTGGTCTGACATGGGGCTGCGCCTGATACCGACATCTGAATACTTCGACTACCTGAACGTGATGACGGATCTGGAGCAAGAGTTCCACCGGCTATACCAACTGTTCGAGGATGCGTACCAGTGGCGTACATCTACCGCGATGGCAGAGCTAGGTAACATGTTTGACCACAGCGAGTACCCGCCGGTTGACGAGCTACGCAGAAAGTTCCGCTGGCGTATTGTGTTCTCCGAGGTGCCGAGGCGTGGCGACCCACGTTTGGATCTACCGGCAGAAGCTCTGGAGGTAGTCAAGCAACAGTATGACGAGTTCTACAGCGAGAACATTGAAGCCGCGATGAATGACATCTGGACGCGACTGCACAAGAACCTATCGACTGTGCTGCGTCAGCTATCCCCGAAAGATGAGCTAGATGCCAAGGGTAATCAAAAATATAACAAGTTATACGATAGCGTCTTCGATACGTCGCTGGAGCTGATTCGTATGATGCGTAGGTTCAACATCACTGGCGACACTCAGATGACTGCGATTGCAGACCAGCTAGAGGATGCGCTGTACGGCGTGAACACCGATGCGCTCAAGAACAGCGAGACGTTGCGGCTAGACAAGCAGCAGCAGGTCAAAGACATCATCAGCAAACTACCGTCCTTGGATCTCTGAGGTCGGTAGGTAACTGGACATAACACGAAATACCATGTATAATGGTGATTCACCACAGGGCAATACTGCCTACCACTAACCAACTTTGTGTATGACTTATACACAAAACCAAAACAACAAAACGGAAAGGAGATAGCCATGAGCTATGCACAACAAACTTACGCACTGAGCCTCGAACAAGCCAAGGCACTAATCTTGGCAATCGGTCGGCTTCGCACAGTCTTACTTCAAGGCCACATGGGTACAGGTAAGTCATCACTGCTTACCGAAATCTCAGAGGCACTGCCGGATTACATAGCATGTTTTCTCGACTGCACGACCAAGGACTTGGGTGACATCACGATACCCAACATCGCCAAGCTGGATGACGGCACTGGCTATGTGACGTACCTGACCAACGAGGAATTGGGTGCCCACCACGACAAGCCGATCATCCTGATGATTGACGAGTTCGGTAAGGCCAACCCCGCAGTCAAGAATGCCCTGCTACGTTTGATCCTCGAACGTAAGATCGGCAGCTACACACTGCACCCCGACTCCATCATATTCGCCACGACCAACCTCGGCAGCGAGGGTGTGGGTGATCTGTTACCTGCACATGCCCGTAACCGTATCACCGTGGTCGAGACTAAAAAGCCTGACCACATGGAGTGGGTCGAGTGGGGCGTTGGTAACGATCTCGACCACACAATACTGGGCTGGGTCAAAGAGAATTCCGCAGTCATGCAAGACTTCCGCGATGTACCGAATCCAGATGACAACCAGTACATCTTTCACCCCAAAGCTGTGGATCGGGCTGCGTTCTGCACGCCACGTTCACTACATGCAGCGAGTGACATCTTGAAACGTCGTGAGGGGCTGGACGATAACACGTTACAGGCAGCACTCATGGGCACTATCGGTGTCCGAGCCGCCGCAGACTTTATGGCATTCCTCAAACTGGCTGACCAGCTACCGTCATTGGAGTCAATCAAGAACGATCCCGACAATGCCACGGTGCCAACGTCCGTAGCTGCTACCTGCATGGTGGTGTTCAAAGCACTGGCTGCGGTGGAGCGTGATTGGATTGATGCGTGGATGACATACGTGGATCGGCTGGACAAAGAAGCTCAAGGTCTGTTCGCCAACGGTGTTCGATCCAGCAGATACAACAAAGCCAGACAGTCTATGGTTATGCAGAGCAAGCTGTTTACTCAGTGGGCTATAGAGAACGGCTACATGTTCGCAGCGGACAAGGTGTAAGGGGGTAGACATGGACGAGCAAGATAAGTGTTTGAAAGACGGCTGCGATACGCCCATCAATTACGGTGGTGTGTGGGGATACTGTAGTGAGGAGTGTCTTGAAGAGGACACAGATAAGGATGTGTGGAGTAAGGAGATAACATGTTAGCACTAAACCAACAACTGACCGCCGAGCAGCGGATCACCAAAGCAGTGATAGCTATTACTGCTCACCCACGGTACATGGCCTTGGCTGGTGTACTCATGGTGGGCAGCAAGACTGTCAGCGATGACGTACCAACTGCATGTACCAACGGGCGTGACGAGACTTATGGTCGAGCGTTCGTTGATTCCCTGACCGATGCCGAGCTTCGCTTCGTGATACTGCATGAGTGCTATCACAAGATGTACCGGCACCTGATAACGTGGAAACACTTGCACGACAAGAACCACAAACTCGCTAATGCGTCATGCGACTACAACATCAACGGCAAGCTGGTCGATGAGAACCGAGAGGATGGCTTTGCCACTATGCCTATCTACAAAGATGGCGAACACGTAGGCGAACGTATGGGGCTGTACGATGAACAGTTCCGCAAGCCCGATGGATCATGGTCTGATACTGCTGTGATCTTCAAGACATTGGATGATGGTACGCAGCAACCGCCCAAAGGTGGCGGCGGTTTCCCATTTCCACCTACCGGCAAGGGCGGTGACGATGACGGTATCGGTGAACCAACCGATTCACGGAGTTCCGGTAACGGAGAGCCAGAAGGCAACGAGCCACGGGGTTTCGATGAGCACGACTGGGATGGTGCAGATAACCTGTCAGACGATGAAGTCAAAGAGCTTGAGAAAGAGGTAGACATAGCGATACGTCAGGGCAGCATTATCGCTGGCAAGTCGGGCATTACGGGCAATCGTCTACTCGATGAGCTTATGCAATCGCAGGTCGATTGGCGTGAGGTACTGCGCGAGTTCATTCAGACAACCTGTACTGGCAACGACTACTCCACATGGAAACGTCCCAACCGTCGATACATTGGTGCCGGTGTCTATATGCCTAGCGGTATCAGCGAGAAGGTCGATGAGCTTGTGATTGCTGTTGATACGTCAGGGTCTATCCCCGACGCTGATCTGGCTGTGTTCCTGTCAGAAGTTCAGTCGATCTGCACTACGGTCAAGCCCGACAAGGTTCGCCTACTGTACTGGGGTCACAAGGTTGTGGGTGACGAGTCATACGAGTCCCACGAGCTAGACACGCTGGCGCAATCTACCAAACCCCGAGGTGGCGGCGGTACCGATGTTGAGTGCGTGGTCGAGCACATGCAGCAGCATCAGATCAAGCCACAAGCAACGATCATCCTCACCGATGGTTACCTGTTCGGTGACTGGGGTACATGGGACTGCCCAACCCTGTGGTGTGTGATCGACAACAAACATGCGACTCCCGACAACGGCAAGGTCGTACACATTGATCCAGCGGAGATCCACTAATCATGTACACACTAAGCAAAGGGCTGGACTCGTTCTGGCATGTCGAGCGCAAATACAACCAGACCAAACCGTTGGTCAGTAAGTACCACAAGAAGGAGGATGATCTACGCCCTGCCGACAGACGGGATCGTAAGTGGGAACACATTGTTAAGTTATCACCTACCTGCTACGCCTTGTGCGACGGCGGGTACGGTGACCCGATATTTACTCGCACCTACGCTCGGCGCGATCCAATACCTACGTCGATTGTAGATACATATAGCCTGTCACCTATTGTGTGGGACATTCAACTGCAACCTGATGGCTCATACCTAGAGACGGTTAAGATACGCAACGGGTCAGGCGACCAAGCACATACCAGCCGGTATCAGTTTCTAGCTGAGTTCTTACCTACGTCCCTGCGATATAGCGGCGGCACTGATGGTAGGCAGCACATCTATATACCGAACCCAGACAGGCTACGGCAGGTTAAGTATTACTTACCCAAGAGTCGGTCAGTCGGTGCAGCACAGTGGGACTATTATGTGAACAGTAAAAGCTCCCAACACTGGGCTGAACACTACCAGCGTGAGGATGACCACAAGTATCTGGTGTTCGCTAGGGAGGCATACGTGCCAGACGTAGAGCTTATGGAAAAGACTGGGGTACTTCCAAACAGCCTACAGCCTTGGAAGCTAATCAGCCCTGAGTTCAAGCCGGTCAACCCCAAGTCGCGTGTGGACAAGGAACGTAAGAAGGAGCTAAAGCCACACCTTGATGAGTTCTGGCAGTGGGCGTGTTCTGTAGGAAAGATGTTAGCCATTGATGACTGGCAGTACGTGCGCGATGCCAAGGCCATACTGCGCCAGCACAATGTGTTGAAAGGCGGCGTCTGGTCAAGCCATGACTCGTTTGACGGTGACAAGGTACAAGAGATAATCACTACAAGTGACCATGAGTTACGTGTACCATTGCTTACCGCTTACATGATAAAGTCTGATATGAGATACGCTTGTACACCAGAAGACGCTAAGAGAGTACGCGCACACTTCAACCGATGGGCCAACCGCGCCTGCGGTTTAGTTACAACAACGAAGGGAGAGTAACCATGACTCAATACATATACGAGCCTAACCGCGAACTTGTTGCTAAGGTCAAAGAGATAACGGCTGAACTCCAAGAAAGGACTCCACGCCAAGACTTAGCCGACTTTCAGCATGTACTTAGCCGAAAGATGCGGGGGGTAAGGTTTACCAAAGGTGCCTACACTTCGTGCTGGGTCTATTACCCGCATGAGAAATACGCGAGGGGCATCATCAGTGTGGGCGAAGGGTATAAGAATTATGCGGTTCATAGTCGTACAATCAAGAACGGCAGGTACCACCCCGCCAACCGAGAACACTATATGCAGTGGAGCAAGAACCTTAACACGGCGGTTAAGAAAGCTGCGGCAGCACTGCCCGAGTTCAGCGTGACTGAGATCGCCACGATGAATTCCCATGTGTACTGCTCGAACCGAGACGAGCAGCTACAGAAGGAGAAAGGTAAACGTCAAGAAGCTGTGGACAAGTTAGGTGTGAGCAATGTGGCTTGCCCTGCATTTCGTTCCTTAGTAGCTATGGTAGAGCAGATCACCGATGGCGAGACTAAACAACTCGTGCAGGACACCTTACTGTACAACCAAAATGTGGGGGAGCTACAAGGGTCTGGCGAAAGCCCCATGTTCGTTCATGTAGGTCAAGACCGTAGTGGGCGTCAGACAGTCGCGGGTATTCCCCTAAAGCAAGTTAACTACAGATCTGTACGTTTGGAGGATGACGCTCGGCCTGTACGCTTTACTGAGGGGTCAGAAGAATACAACGAGCTAATCGGTAAGCTGAGTGTACTGAGCGTGGCGCAGCTAGGTGACTACGTTCATGGCGTTGGTATGCGTGTGGATGAGGATGAGTTCTATGTCAGCTAGATACTTCGAGACGCTACGCATGATCGAGGACATAGCCACCACGCTAGGTAACCAAAACAAGTTAACACATAAGGGGCCAATCTACCACGTAAAGGTAGACCCTAACCAAGATACGTGGAAGATCACATGTTTAGGTACGGAATGTGTTGACTCGCCGTACAAACCTATCTATCGTGGCATGGAAACCCTACCTACTGACCTGCGGAAAAAGCTGGTGGTTCTGAATATGTTAGAGCCACAACAGTCTGAAGTAGCCGGAGTAGGGTTACGAACAGGTGATGATAGCTTTTGGGTTTACGGATAACGAGACGCTGATACCAGCGCCCACGGAGAAACGGTATGGCGAAGATAAGCGTTGAGCTTGAGATTGATGAGCAGACGTTGGAGGAAGTTCTTACTGGCCTACGGGCGGTGGAAAACCTTGCTAAGACGACAGGAGAGATGCTGGATGACTTACAGTTTTTATCAAAGACTATTTCAGCTAACCAACGCGAGATGAAAAAGCTCACAGCCAGTGTGGTTAACTTGTTAAAGGAGGTACGCAATGGCGATGACGCCGGAAGCGAAGGTTAAGAAGAAAGTAACGGCTACCCTAAAGCAGTTAGGTGCATACTACTTTTACCCCGTGACAGGCGGGTACGGTAAGAGCGGTGTACCGGATATTGTGGGGTGCTACAACGGTAAGTTCTTTGGTATTGAGTGTAAGGCGGGAAGTAACAAACCCACTGCGCTACAGGAGAGGAACCTCAAAGAGATTGCCGCAAGTGAAGGTATGGCGTTTGTGGTTAACGAAGACAACATGCACGACGTAGCGGAGCTATTGGACGCAACGCCTGTGCAGTTGATATTTGATTTTTAGGAGAGACAGATGAAGAAGGGTACCACTGTCAGTGATGGCAGCACTGCATCGTATTACGAGTTACCTGCTGACGCGCAGGAGCTACAGGATTTAATATCCCATAAGAATATGAACGCACAGATCGGTGAGATATTCCGTGCGTGTTACCGTATGGGCGAGGCATCTCACAGTGATGAGTTACGTGATGCGAAGAAGATTCGCTTCTATATTGACGCTGAAATCAAACGGTTAGGGGGTTGATATGGAGTCAGAATTAGAAGAACGCGCTATTCTGCTAATCAATCAGATTAACTGGGCGTGCGAAGAAGGAGAGAGTGAATCTCACATACATGAGCTTGCGTGGCAGCTTGTCAACGCGACCAGACCAAAAGATGGGGGTTGAGATGAAGAAGTTTATCGTAACCTTCGAGGAAACCATACAACGTCAGGTGATAGTAGAGGCCAAGAACGATGAGGAAGCACGGTTTGCCATTATAGATGACCGTGGTACTTGGGGTAATTGGTTACGCAAACCCACCACTACTGATGTGATTGTCACCCGCGTTGTAGAAAAGGAGGAGGCGTGAGTGTTGAACTCGAAAAGATCGTGATTGAGAAAGGTGTGTTGCTGTTTGATAAGCAGTACAGCCACCAGCGTGCATACGAGAACACGTTAGACCGTATGAATCTGGGGGACTCGTTTGTCGTAGACGATCCCTATGGGCATAAAGTACGTGCGTTTCGCGTGTCCGCCAAACGTAGGGGCTGGAACATTACGAGCCGTAAGATAAGTAATGATGGCGAACATCGCATCTGGCTGACAGAAAAAGACGGTAAAACATGGACTTAGAGGGTGTGCTACAGGTCGATATAAACATTACAGATTTGTGTAACCGTACCTGTTCGTTCTGCCCACGGTCTGATGCGTCCATATACCCCAATAACAACCAGAACATGAGTCTGGAATTGTTTGCTCGGATCATGGATCAGATCGAAGAGTGGCGCTTTGATGGTACTGTCATACTGGCAGGTCGAGGGGAAAGCACCAACAATCCAAA
>MDTG01304513.1_pt1 | contig 18966 bp, 26 predicted proteins | sample 811421 | NCBI WGS metagenome assembly MDTG01 (sample SAMN05326645, study PRJNA326480) | marine metagenome | isolation source: seawater | place: Pacific Ocean: South East | collected 2011
ATATGGCTCACAACTCAGCATCAGCAAAAGGATTGATTCCAGCAGGAGCAAAACCTTGGATGGGTAGAATGAGTCAAGATATATCAGTAGTATTTGACAAAGAAGGTGTTTACGTTTATGAGTGTACGCCACATAAAATGATGGCGATGGTTGGAGTTATTAAAGTTGGGAACGCAAACAATTTAGATGACATCAAGCAAAAAGCACAAAATTACAAGTCTGGATTTGTAATGAATAAAGATAGACTGGATAATTATCTTTCTCAACTATAGTAAAATGAAACAGGCAATACTTTTAGGATTAATAATAATACCTTGGGAAGTACCTGTTTTTATAATAATTACAACAATTATGGCAACAATATAATATGAAAACAGATAGTTGGAAAAGACCATTAGAAGTATCACCAGAGCCTGCACCAAAGCCAAAGCCTCACGTGAACAATTACGTTGAGGCTACTCCAGAAGAGGTAGCGGCTTGGAGACAGGAAGACTATTGGAATAGGGGAGATTACGATCCTATGAAGATGTTTGTTGTGATACCTGCCATTATCCAAATGTGTTGTTTGGCAATGATGGGTGGTGTGATGCTTCTAGCAAGTTATGTCTTTGGTTAAACACGCCTTAAAGGCCGTAATAGGCGTAGGCAAAAAGGCAGAAATGCATGAGGATATTAGCCCTGGCGGAATATTATTCTTTGCACTCCTTGTCGGTGTTATATTTTTAGGAACAGTAGCATGTTTAATGCTTATTGCTTCGAGATTAGTGCAATAACACTTGACAAATAATTAACTCCTGTTATACTATATGCTGTAACAGGAGTTTTTTATGACTATGCATTTGGAAAACAGACTTAGTATGATCAATACTAAGAAACGTAAAGTTAAAATGACCAAGAAAAAAATGGCTGAACTAGAGTTACGTTGGAGACAACATAACAAAAGTATGAAGTCTAAAGGCCTACACCATTTGCGATATGAGAAATTTGATGAATACATAGATTACTGCTACGGCAGAATCAAAAGGCCCGATCCTAGAGATTACAACAACTTCAAGCCTCATAGACAAGAACGCAATTGGAGAGCAGAGCAAGATGCAGACCATCGCAAAAAGTATCCAAGTCTTATGGAAGAGCAAATGAAGAATGGTACATACAACAACAGCGGTGATGGTATGCGTAAAAAGGAGCCTATGAAGTACACAGGCGACCTTATACAAGGTATTGCTACAATGCACAAAAGTAATGCAGTACCAGTAATGAAAGGAACTAATCAAGCAAAAGACATTGCCAGGATGAGACGTTGAGAGTATTACCGTGTTCCACTTGTGGCAAGGTAGTAGACTTAACAGAGGTTAAATACTATACTGCTGATCAACAGCATGTTTTTTGTGATGCATATTGTAGTCACGATTGGTACACAAAAAGGGATAAAGAGAATGACAAGCAAGAATGATATTACTGGCGACAGTATAAGAACAAAAATTAGCAAAGATAACAAGCAGTATGGAGATGCTTGGGAAAAAATTTGGGGCAACAAAAAGGAACATGAAGGCTCAAATGGCACAGACAGAAATCCTCCTAGTGGTACTAAATACTTAACTAAACGTGAAAAAGTCCTAATGGATCCATTAGAGGCTAGTAAGAGAAGTGATAAAAAATGACCAGAAAAGTACACGCAGATTCTAAAAAGTTAGACAACGTAGTAATTGAAACTCCTAAGGGAGAACTTACAGTTGCAGAAATTAAACACTCTCCAAGAATACAAAAAAGTGCAACACCTAAATACACACTAGACTGGTATGTCAAATGGTTTGCAAGTATATTTGTATTAGGTGCTATGAGTCTAAGAGGTGTTGAAGGTATGCAGATATGGGACTTAGGTTTAAGTCTCGTAGGTATATCAGGATGGTTAGTAGTTAGTTTCCTTTGGAAGGATAGGGCACTTATTATACTAAATGGTGTAGGACTTATATTCCTACTGAGAAACTTAGCAATGTATCTCACAGGTGGGCCGATGATGTGAACAACGATACTTACAGAAGTATGTCCGTTAAAGAGTTTAGATTACACGTTGAGAGACTTTACTTGGCAGGCATCATAACTGAAAGTAAAAAAAACAAAAGGCTCAAACAATATCAATATCAAATAAACAAAGATCAAAAAATATATGTTCATGTAAGTGAGATATACTTATTAGAAAAACATGACAACAGTTAAAATAGTACACGCCAATTACAATGACTCTGTAGAGGATTGGATACTAGATGATATGATACAACAGACTATGAAACCTTTCTTTGCTTGGCAAGAGGACACAGGAACTGATGTAACATTTATAAAACATTGGGGAGTGAGTGGATATTATCCAATAGTAGAAGTTGTTGCAGAGTTTAAAAGTGAAATAGATTCTGCACTTTTTATTACAAGTTTCAGTGATTTACCACAAAAAAACTTATTATCTCCAACTTTTTCTCCATAATCGGTTGATTTTTACCCAAAAAGTACTATATATAATATACAAGAAGATAAATATCTTTACATTAAAAACAATGTAAGGGCAATAGAATCGTAAGAAACTAAAGTCTACTACAAAAATTTTTAATGTCGTTTACAGGATAGGCGGAAAAGAATTAAGGGAAATTTGATCGTAAGTGAAAAGGACCTACTAAGGAAAAGAAACCAAACGAAAGTAAATGTAGTGTTAGCAATAACACAGGGAAGTTAAATCTTCAAAAGTGCTTGGCTTCTTAACTTGTTTAAGAGTGAGTAATGGCAGTAACGATTCGGTCGACTGTATAAGCATAAACCGGACAGCACGGATTTAACAGACCAAGTTTAGAAATAAACAAAATTGATTGTATTACGATCTATATGATAAAATAGCAATATTGGACATATAGTATAAGAGAGAGAATCAAATTCAAGTAGACGCTCTGATACATATCACCCTAAACATATTATGTATGCTTTAGGTTTTTGGGGTAACCAACAAACGAACTATAATGGCAACAGTATAGTAAACGAAGAAGATTACCAAGTAGAATAGAGCGACAGGACACACACTAACGAATGCCGCTCTACTCCGCGAACTTTTTATTCGCCATAAGGGTTTAAGAAGTTTAGATAGATTAACTTGCTAAATATAGGAGATTAATATGAATAAGCAATTACGATTCACATCTGAATCACTATCCCCACTATACAAAATGAGCATCGGATTTGATAGACTGGCAGATCAGTTTTTCAATGATCCATCATTTTCATCAGCACAAACTGGGTATCCACCTTTCAACATCACTAAGCATGAAGTGGAAGGCAACGTGGAACCTGTGTATGCCATAACATTGGCTATTGCTGGTTTTACAAAAAGTGATATTGATATTTCAATTGAAGACGGTACACTAAAGATAGAAGGTAAATCCAATACTTTAGATACTGACGAGAAAGTTGAATTTCTACACAAAGGTATTGCAGAAAGAAACTTCACAAGAACTTTCAAACTTGCAGACTATGTAGAAGTAGAAAGTGCCAAACTAGAAGATGGCATACTACGAGTAAATTTATTTAGGAACGTGCCTGAGGCAATGAAGCCTAAAAAAATTGACATTACATAATCAATAACCCTAAAATTGTATAATAGTGTGGTGGCTACCAAAATGTTAGTCACCCACTATCCTCACATATATAAATACACATATGGCACAAACTAAAACACAACAACGTACAGCAACAGAGATTCGGTATCCCAAAAGATACAATGTCATATTCTTAAATGACGACTTTACACCGGTTCCTTTTGTGATCCACTTGCTTGTTGAGATCTTTAATAAGAACATTGAAGAAGCACAGCAAATCACTCAGCAAGTTCACGAGAAAGGTAAGTGTATTGTTGCAACATACAGTTTAGAAATAGCCGAACAAAAAGTACATGAATCTACAGTTGTCTCACGTCACGCAGGACATCCGCTACAGATTATAACCGAAGAAGTCTAGTGTTAGACATAAAGAGTGATTTCCCAACCCTTCTAAACAATCCAAACCTGGCCTACTTTGACTCGGCCGCAAGTACACAAACACATAAGTCTGTGTTAAAAGCAATGAACAATTATTATGAAACTTATCGTTGCAACACTAACCGAGGCGAATATGAAATAAGTGAGAAGGCCAGTTTAGCAATAGATGTAGCAAGAAGTCAAGTTGCAAACCTCATAAACGTACCAAGTGACTCAATCATGTTTACTGGTGGTACTACACAAGGTTTAAACATTATTGCACGTTGGATGAAAAACTATAAAAAAGTATTAGTAACAGAAGCAGAACATAATGCAAACATAGTACCTTGGATTACACAAGGTAGATCAGTAGAAAGAGGCAACCTAATTGTAATGCCTATAAATGATTTTGATGGCAGTATAGACATGTACGAGTTAGAAAAACTTTTACAAGAACATGCCACAGGACATCAAGACTTATTAGTAAGTATAAATGCAACAAGTAATGTAACAGGTGTAACGCAACCTTGGGGTGCCATAGCAGACTTATCACATAAGTTTGGTGCAACAGTATGTGTAGACTTTTGTCAAACAGTTGCACACGAAGAAATAGATTTAACAAACACTCCTGTAGAGTTTGCAGTATTCAGTGCCCACAAAATGTACGGACCAACAGGTATTGGTGCATTGTATTCAAGTTTTGATTTTGACGATTTATATCCTCAATATTTTGGAGGTGGTGCTGTAGAGCATGTATCGTTTGATAATGTTACACTTAAAAAAGGTGTAGACAAACATTGTCCAGGCACACCTGATATAGCAAACATTATTGGATTTGGTGTTGCTTGTGAAATGCTAAAGTATGTAGGCTTTCCTACAATTTACTTACAAGAAAATGATGTACTCAAACACTTGTTAAGTTATGGTATAGATGTATTACCAAACTGTAGTGTTTATCCAATAGAAGGTTTCAAAAATAATATAATCACACTTATACCAGATAAAGGACATAGTGCTGATGTAGGCATGTTAATGGCACAAACAAACGTAGCAATACGCACAGGCAAAGTATGTGCCCACCCTATAGTAGATAGAATCAGCAGAGGCAAAGGTATAGTAAGAGTAAGTTTTGCTCCTTACAACGATGAAGAAGATTGCAAGAAACTTTGCCAAGAACTCCAGTCAGCATTACTAAAAGTTAAATAAATATAACTTTATAAATTAACAAAGGAATAGATGAATATAATAAATCATATTACTAATAACTTGAAAACAGTATTAGTTGACAGATGGAAAGACTTCAGCGGAAGAAGTAATAGACCAGAATATTGGTTCTTTACATTGTACGCAAGTATTATTGCTTTGGTGGCAATGGGTATAGACAGCCTTATAGGCTTTCAATTTTTTAATTGGTTAGACCCATTCTCAGAAAGCAACAACGCAGGAATATTTGTAGCGATTTGGATAATAGCAACATTACCAGCATCGCTAAGTGTTACTGTAAGACGACTACATGACAGAGGTCATAGTGGTTGGTGGATAATTGCTTTTTGTATTCCTGTGCTAAACTTAATACCATTGTATTGGTTAGTGAGAGCGGCAAAGGATACACCAGAAGCACTTAAATATAAAAACCCTTATGGGAAACTACCTAAATAAAGAGAGATAAAAATGTTTTATGTAACAACACCTCAAGTAACTTTTAAAAGCAGGATTCAAATTGATGAAGCACCTGGCTTTGCATGGAAAGATATGAAAACATCAGAGATGTTTGGTAATAAAAGAGTAGTACTAGTTGCACTACCTGGTGCTTATACACCAACTTGCTCTAGCACACACTTACCTGGTTACGAGGCCGCATATAAGGAAATAAGAGATCTTGGTATTGATGATATATATTGTATCAGTGTTAATGACAGTTTTGTTATGAACTCCTGGTTCAAATCATTATCAATAGAAAACGTAATACCTGTACCAGATGGTGCTGGTGAGTTTACTAGAAAGATGGGTTTCTTGATTGATAAGTCCAATATTGGCTTTGGTTACAGAAGTTGGAGATACAGCATGGTTATTGATAACGGTATTGTAGAACAAATGTTTATTGAACCTGGCTTTGATGATAACGCAGAAGGCGATCCATTCCAAGTTAGTGATGCAGAAACAATGGTTAAATATTTAACTGAAGTTCACGAACGTAAAAATCAAGAATCTAGAGAATCTTCCTAACATAAATATTAGCATCTGAAGTCTCAGTAATTATAAAATCGCCGACAGTTTCAAAGCCAAATCTGGTATAGGAACTTAAGGCGGTTTTTCTTGGAATACTCCAAATCATTTCACACCCTTCACTTTTTGCTTGTGCCTCTAACATTGTAAATAATGTTTTAGGAAGACCTTGTCCTCTAAAGTCAGGATGTACCCAAATACCTCTACTGCGATAATGCATGTCAGATGTTTTGTGTCCGGAGTTTACACCTACAAGTTTTTTGTTTATGCGTATGCCCCAAAATGATGCATTGTTTTTAAATATGTCCATATCTATTTCATTTGGATCACCATCAAAAGGCCAAGTCATAGCACTATGAGATTCAATAGCACTTTCTCTACCAGGCCATAATTCATTTTCCCATATAGGAAGTATGTCCTCAAATGTTATCTTAAATGCATTCATCTATAGTATTTAATAGATAAGTATGTTATATCCTTAGAAAAAGGTCACAATATGACAAGAAAAAATGTAGTATTATGTACAACGCCTAGATCAGGTAGCACTTGGTTTTTACTTGATCAAGTAGAAAAGCACCCAGGAATGATTAACCATCATGAGAGTCTTAGGACACTTAGTCATGGCTATGAAGCATTTCCAAAATCAGATGCACAAAGAAAAGCACAATTTAAACAAGTACTAAGGGATTGGAATAATCCAGAAATATCTAATTGTGTAAAAGTGTTTCCATTAATGCTTACAGAACAAAGAAGTCCTTGGCGTAAACAATCATTCTTTAAAGACTTATTAGACAACGCAGATCAAGTTTACTATCTTATGCGTAGAAACTTTCCAGCACAGGTAATGAGTTCTGCAGTTGCATTTTATAGAACGCAAATGGGAGAGCCTAACTTTCACGGTAATTGGGAAGAGGATTATCATATGCCAGATAACTATGATACTAGAAAGTTACTTGTAAACTGTGAAAGGCAAATGTATTCCCAAAACTATCAACTGCTTCAAATGTGGCACAACACAGAAACAGATGCACCTACAGAATTATTATTCTTAGAAGATATAGATCAAAGCGGTAAGTATCACAGACCAGTACGTTGGGAAAGACCACCTATTATACAAGAAGTAGATTGGGAACCTTTATTTCAAAGAGAATTGTAATTAGGCGTAAGTGACGTAAACTTCTGCAACACCTTGCGATGAAGTACCTTGTGTTACATATACTTTAATAGTATTGTCGGCATCTAAGGCATTAGAATAAACATAACTTGGATTACTAACATACACGCCAGTCTCACTTAAATCAACATATGAATCTGACAACAGTCTTGAATTGTTATTGTCATCACCTACACTAAATGTAGATGAGCCATCAAACGCAGTTGTTACGTTAACCATAACTTGTAGTGGCTTACTTGTAGAACTTAGATCACCAAGTGTTTGTGTACCACCATTGTATGTAGCACTTGCACTTAATGTTTGAGCATCTGTACCTGAACTGTCTTTGGTACTAATTAATGTTAAGTGTCCTGTAGCAGTTGGATTATCTTGTTTAGCAATATAAACAGCATACTCACCATCACCGTTATCAGCAACTTCAATGATGTCACCTTCGTTAATTGTGTTGTCGGCATATACTGCCGCTAAGTTTGACTTCCTTGATGTAACACTTGCTCCAGTAGAGTCTGCACCAATACCAGTTGCACCTGCATACGCGGCTCCTGCCATGTAAATTACATTAGCAGTACCTGTACCAATTGCTGTTGGTAAGTTGTTACCTATAAAGTGTAGCACTCCTGACTGATAGTCAAAGTACCATTGGTCATCACTACCAGAACCTGTTTCAAATAATTGTGTTCCATTTGTTTGTGGAGCCGTATCGTTTGATGCACTTGCATAAACTTTAACCTGATACGTTGCACCAAAACTTGGTCCAATCCAATTTGTTTTGCCTGTGGTCCATGTTCTATTATCAGAGGATGTTGCATCTTCTGTTAGTTTGTGTGCCTTACCTAATGCATCACTGTAAACTGTTACTATGCTTGAATTTGCTGTTGGTATGACACCTGGTATGCTGGCACTCTGAGCCCAAATCTGATCCACCTTAATAATAAAGTCTGAGTTTGTTGCTTCGTTAGGTGCTTTCTTGTTAGCATTGGTATCAGTTTTGACTTTACCAAAACCAACTTTCTTCCATAGTAGGTCGACTTTTTGACTATCTGTAATTGCCATTATGCTATACTCACTGCTGTAAGAGAATCTCCATCCTCAAGTTTTATTCTAACTAATACATTATTACCTGTAGCATTTGTGGCATTCTGGTTACCTAATGTAAATGTAAAGGAGTCATTACTCATAGTAGAATTATCAATAATTCTATCACCTGATGTAAATGCACAACCATTACTACCGTTACCACCGTTACTTGTATCAGCACCCGGACAACCTGCACCTGCGTATGTTGATGTACAATCCAACCAACCATTCAATGTACTAGCATCATCAATGTCAGTACCTGGTGCGGCTATAAACATGCCACTAATTTTACCTGTCAATGTAACTGTAAAGTTAGCCATTGTTGTTCTTCTAAATGCAAAAGTAAAGTATTGTGATCCACTTCTGCCAGTTGCTAAGTCTGGTCCTACTGGTAAGTAACCTGAACTTAGATTTGTATCAAAATGTTGTAGTGTACCTAGCCTTACTATTGCTTCGCTTGTACCTGCTACTGTTACAGCACCGCTCCATGCATTTGCTGTATAAAAGTTTGTTGAACCTGCTATTGATGGTGTATCACTTGCACCACTGAATCCTGTAATTCTTAATGCATCGTCATCATGTCCAGCACCTAAACTGTCTGATACTGGAATAGCAGTTTCTATTAATCCACTTGGTGCATCTGTATGTACTTGTATTTTAGTACTTAGGTCTGCGGCAAAACTACCGTAACCTTTTAAGTTTTGTGCCCTTGCTTTAATTGTTTCGATTGCCTTACCTGCTGAACTATTAAGTGTTATATCTAAGGCACCTAAGGCATACGGACTTGCTACACCTGTTTGTGCAATTGGTACACCGCCATTAAGCATTGTACTTGCACCATCTATATTACTGTAATTAAAGTTAGTTGTACTAATAGCACTACCTGATGTACTTTCATAGTTAGTACCTGATTGGAACTGTACAATTTGACTTCCATCATAATATGCTTCACCAACTAAATTAGATACTGTAAGTCCTGATACTCTAATTTGTGGTGAACCTGTATTGTAGTAAGGAATACCTGAAATGTATCTAACTGATCCTGCACTTACTTGAGTTACTGTAGCACTTCCTACGTTTAATGTTGGTGCTACTGTAACATTATCTTTGATAAACATTACTTCGTTTGTTGCACCTGTAGTACTGTGACTTAAATCAATTTTGTTTAGGCCTTTATTAAGTGAACCAGTTGCTAATGCACCTCTGGCTGTAAATACTTGATAAAAGTTTGAAGGGAAACTGCTACCTATTTCACTTCTAGCATCACCTTCTGATGTAATTTGCAATGAATTAAATGTTCCTGTTTCACCTGTTGATGTACTAAATGCTTTTGATCCACTTGTAGTTTCATTGACTCTTGCACTTAATGTTCCTGAATCACTCTTACCTGCATTTGATACTAAATTTGTTTGTACTGTTCCTGACTCATATCTTCTAAGTGTACTTGATGATAATGAATCACCAGCACTTGGTATGCCATCTGTACTTGTTGTATTGTTTGAAAAGTTATGTGCTACTCTTCCACCTTCTGAAGTTGCTGTACTCCATGTTAGTGATTTGGTACTTAGGTCACCTGGTGCAGTTGGTACATCTTTAACGACAATAGTTTCTGAATCAGTACTTGTTTGTGCTGTTATATCTGGAGTACCACTGCTTGAAAATGCTAGTGTGTAATTTCCTGAAGATGTGCTACTGTAGTCATGCGTAATATTTGCACCACCTACTGAACCTGCTGGACTTCCTGACTCATTAATTGTACCTGAATTGTTGCCATCTCCCCATGTGTAAACATAAGCAGAAGCATTCTGCGTAGTATTATCTACTGTGATTATTCCTCTGTTAGTACCACTTAAATCTGTACCTCTATAAACTGTTCTTATATTATCACCACTGGCATCATTTAAAGCAGAACTTACTGCTGATGCTGTTATACTTGCTCTAACATCTGGCTCGACGTGTACTGTGAAGTTAGATGTCTTAAATGGTGAACTTGAATGATTTGAAATAACTTCTAAGTTACCTGTGTAGTCAACTGCTGTACCGGCCGCTTGTTGTCCATTAGTCAATGCATAAGTGTGATTGATTGTACCACCTGTATCACCATTAGCACCACTACCAGTATTAACTGTAGATGTTGTGCCATCGCCCCAAACATATCTATATTGAATGCCGTAAGCCGCATAACTACCAATTGTATTTTCAGTGTTGTTAGTTACGGTTACTGTATGTCCATCTGTAGCAAGTTCGTTGATACCGCTTGTACTACTTAATGAAACTTCTGGTGTATGCGTATCATACACTTTAATATTTACTGTACTTGCTTGTGGAACTTGACTAGGGTTTGCTGTACTATGCGTAAGCATGTTTAACTTAGTTGGATAAGTTCTTTCTGTTTCAGTTGATGTTGTATAGGTATGTGCAAGTCTGGCTCCGTTTGCACCACCTGGGAAATCGTTATCTGTAATTGAACTGTTAGCAGTACTATCGCCCCATTCTATTTCATATGTTGCATCTGCTATACCAGTTACATTTGTTGTATTGTTATCAAAGTATAAAGCAACGCCGTCATCTACAAAAGTTACTGCTGAACCACCGGCACTACCCGCAAACATTTGGAAACTTACTACAGGGTCTGCTGTATATAATGTAATAAAGTTTGATTTAGTTAATGTTGCTTCGCTACCTTCACCAGCACCGTTATCATTGTATGCTTTTACTGTAACATCAAAAGGTGAACCTACATTACTTGTATATGTATGACTTGGTGTAGTATCAGTTGTTCCTGATGTTGTACTACCATCTCCCCAAGTAATGTCATATTTGTTTGGAGCACCATTTGTAGTGATTGTTAATGTACTTGTCATTGGAGCACCACCGGCCGCATTGTCTACTGTGAATGCAACATCACGCACAAATGTATCATTCTGTACATTAAGCATTGCTTCGTTAAGTTTGTCAATTGCTTCTGTTACAGTTGTACTTGAAGTTAGTGTTGTGATAGCACTTTGTCTGATTGCATTACTGGCCGAACCTGCAATATTAGGTGTAATAAAGTATGCTCCATCTGCCGGAGTACCTAATGTAAATCCTGTTCCAACTGTACCTGAATTTGCGGCATCTAACTGACTTTTAGTTACAAAATCTGCGGCATTTGAACCATCAGCACCTTGAACTGTAGTTAATGAACCACCTAAGTCTTTAAATTGGAATGTACCTGCAGATGTATCTGCAACGAGTCTCGGTCCTTGCTTACCATACTGTAGGTCTGCATTCACTCCTTTTTGCCCGTACTTTTTAAAATCAGCCATTTATAGTGTTCCTAATAAGTTGTTTGATATAAGTATTTATCATAATACTACAAATATATATTTAGGTGTGTTCTATATGTTTCAAGACAGAGTTGATGAGATAAAAGCAATTACAAACAAGGATTTGGTGCAATTGACTGAAGATCCTGAAGTAGTTACTATATACGATTTCTTATCTCCCCTTGACATTAAGTATTTATTAGATAAAGCAACAGCATTAACTGAAAGTATAAGTGAAGACAGCATCGACACATACCGTTTGAGCCCATACATTGATGAGCATATAAAATTAATTTGTATAAAGATAGCAAGTATAGTAGACATGCCACTAGAGCATTTGAATTACATAAACCTATACAATTTAAAAAGCAATCAACGACTTGAAATAAAAGATTTTACATTACCTAAAATACAAGAAAGTCATGTTGCAACTAGTCCTAATGGAAATATACAAGCAGTAGGCGTCTTAGCACTTACTACAGCACCTTTTACACTGGTAAACGTGCCTTTGGTAGCAGATGCAGGCACACTAGCAATGGCAAAAACGGTTGACGTAGATCCAGAAGTATGTAATAATACTATACTGGCCAGTTATACATCAGATGATGATGTATGGTTCTGCACATTTAAGTTTACAGAAAAGCCAAGGACATTAAATGAAGTTATCTTATAAAGATTGCGGTACAATAGGTTTTACATGTAGCACATTTGATTTGCTACACGCAGGACATATCACAATGCTTGAAGAAGCAAAACACCACTGTGATTATTTGATAGTAGGATTACAGAATGATCCTACACTTGATCGCCCAGAAAAGAATGCACCTGTGCAAACTATCGTTGAAAGACAAATACAATTGGCGGCAGTTAAGTATATAGATGAGATTGTAATTTACAACACAGAACAAGACTTACTTGATTTGTTATTAACATTGCCAATCAATGTTAGAATACTAGGTGACGAATACAAGACAAAAGATTTTACAGGTAAAGAGATTGCTAAACAAAGAGGCATGAAGATTATCTACAATGGGAGAGACCACTCTTTCTCTTCCACAAGTTTAAGGCAAAGAGTACAAAAGAATGAAATATGAAAGTTTTAATATACGGCCTGCCAGGATCAGGTAAAACAACGTTAGCAGAAAAACTGTATTGGATATTAGGTGACGAGAAAGTTGCTTGGTTCAATGCAGATGTAGTCAGACAAGAAGCAGATGATTGGGACTTCTCTGAAGAAGGTAGAATAAGACAGAATGAAAGAATGAACAGGTTATGTGACGAAGCATCAGCAAAAGGCATGATTGCTATAGCAGACTTTGTTGCACCATTTCATAATCAGCGACTAATATTCAATGCAGATATTGAAATCTTTATGGACACTATAGAAGAAGGTAGATTTGAAGATACCAATAAAGTATTCCAAAGAAGTATATATGCTGATTACACTTGCGATAGTTGGAACGATGATGACCCTATCAATATTGCTTGGCTTATAGGCAGTAGATATTTTGATGTACAAAAACCTACAACACAAATGTTAGGTAGATATCAGCCTTGGCATGATGGACATCAAGCATTGTTTGAGAGAGCATTAGCAAAACATGGGCAAGTAAATATAATGGTTAGAGACATGCCTACAGATGAAAACAATCCTTATACAGCACAAGAAGTTGTTGCAAATTTAAGCAAACAATTAGTAAACTTTGCAGGCCAAGTTATGTTTAGTATAGTTCCTAATATAGTAAATATAACGTACGGCAGAGACGTAGGATATAAAATAGAGCAAGAACATTTTGAAAAAGAAATAGAAGATATTTCAGCAACAAAAATTAGACAAGGAAAGTAAGTGTTTAAAAATTTAGTATTATTGGTAGCATTATTGATTGCAAGTAGATTCATAGGACTACCTGCTAATTTTTCACCACTACTAGCATTGGCAGTTTTTATGCCAAGACTAACTGACGATAAAAGGCTACAATACTTACTGCCAGTAGGCATTATAGCACTATCTAATCTATTTTTAGAACCAGTAAACTGGATTATACTCGCAACTATGCTTACAGTATTCGCTGTTACACCTACTGTAAGTAGGCGTACAAAGAGCCTTTTTTGGGGTAGTGTAAGTGCTATCGGTGTATGGCATGTTGCTGTAAACGGCTCTGTGTGGCTTGTAAGCGGTGGTTCTCTATTAGAAACATACCTTGCGGCCATTCCCTTTGATTTTAAACTAGCAGTAAGCACAGGTTTGTATGTAGCATTATTTCATTATGCAGAAAACATTTACAAACTTGTATCAGGAGCAAACAGTAAAATATTAGATAGGTTAGTATGAGAGAAGAACTAATACCTAATACAGTTCCAAAAGGTGGCAGAGAAGAGTTTCCAGAATCAATTTCAGAAACTTATAGAAAAACTTTATCAGAAGAAACTAGTGAAAAAATGCACCCTCTATATGGTGTAGAGTTTTTTGAAAGGCCTGCAAATGATATAGTTGAAACTAGACAAAAATGTAGAGTAAATAATTTTCCCAATACTGAATTTATGCTTTACAGAAGAAGCAAAAAATTAATCATGTTCTTTGGAGAGAGTTGGGCATACGGTGGCAAAATAAGAGATATGGTACCAGGCAATCTAGCACAGGAATCTATTGAAAGTGTAGTAAAAGGAATAACACAAACAGTAGGTCCTAAGATGTCACAAATACTAGACTGTGATTTATATCAAAGTACATGGCCCGGAGATCAAACAACAAACATGTTTGAAAAGTTTGAAAGAGTGTTGCCTACATACATAGATCAATATAGTGAGATAAAGGTATGTATTCAAGTAACTGATCCACACCGATGTGCAAATGCTTGTCATATATACAACTCACCGTTTTTAAATAAATTTACTAATCCATTTATGGAAGATGTTGGTGTAACAGCAGAACAATGGTTACTAGAATATGATAGATCATTTATGGCTTGGGCAGATTCTATTATGCAGAAGCATAAGCATATAGAAATTGTACTATGGAAAAACTTTAATCCATGGTGTATATCAAAAAACATAAGACAAAGATATAAATGTAAAACACCAGACTTAGACTGGACTACATTTAATGCAAAACTAGATGGAGTTGATTTGCTAGAAGGTAGGCAAATCAGCAATCCAGCATTGCTACTAGAAGACGAACCTAACTGTATGATTGGTTGGTGTCCACAGACTCCGCCAGAATGGAAACGGCATCAGTTAAAGTGTATAGAAGATGTTCAAACGTATTGGAGCGAAACATCATATAAAAGACTAAACATGAACAACACATATCCAAGTCCAGTCAGTCATCGCTTGTGGGCAATGCAATTGATACATGCAGGTGAATGGATATGATATTAAAATTACTAGAAAAATTGGGTAGAAAGAGAGTTATACTTGACGCAGAGAACGAGCCGTACTTAACAAGGTATTACTTGTTTTTAAAAGATAGGAAATGGTTTCCGTTTAACATTTTCCTACACAACTTTCACAAAGGAGATCCAGATGATTTACATGATCATCCTTGGCCTTTTATCACTTTTATCCTTAAAGGGGGTTATTGGGAACATACGCCAACTGGAAAGTTTTGGCGCAAAGCAGGTTCGATACGGATGGCTAGCAGTAATCAACTCCATCGTGTTGACCTTGAACCTGGGGTTGATGTGTGGACTTTATTTGTCCCAGGTCCAGTGATAAAAGAATGGGGATTTGTTAAACAAGGTAAATGGGTACAACATGATAAGTACCTAGCAGAAAGATACAAGAACTAAAGGAAATATGATATGAAAATGGCAGTAACAGGAGTTGGAGTAGTTTCTCCACTAGGCAATGACTTGCCTACTAATATGGAAAACATGGTAGACATGCAAGTTCCTTTACAGGATGCAAGAGTACCTGTTGATTCTGTAGCATATGATTTATTAAAACTAGAAAAAATATTTCATGCTAATTATGATGACGTCAATATAGATGACTTGATTGATGACAAGGAGATGAGATACTCAGATCCTATTTGCAAAACAAGTATGATTGCAGTTGACGAAGCAATACGCATGAGTGGTATTAAACAATTACCAAATGACACACCTGTATTTGTAGGCAGTATCCAAGGCGGTTGTTTAACAGAAGTAAATTGGATTCAAGGCTTACTAGATGGTAGAAGAAAAATACACCCTAAGACGTTGTTGAATTCAGCACAGGAATATGTAAGTAATGTAATCAGTGAACATTACAAAATACATGGACCTTGTAGTGTAATATCTGCAACTTGTATTAGTGGCACACAGGCATTACAAACAGCAGAAAAATATTTAGAAACAGGAACAGACGTTGCTATTGTTGGAGCAACAGACTTTATGACCTCAAGTACTACACTATATTACTTTCAGGCTTTAGGTGCCCACTCTAAAACACCAAAGAGTGTACCGTGGGACAAAGACAGAGATGGTATTATACCTGGTGAAGGTAGTGTGTACTTGGTGGTCGAACCATTGGAGAAAGCAGAGGCTCGTGGTGCTAATATACGTTGGGTAATTGACGGTATTGGTATTGCCAGTGATGCTCACCACCCAACACAACCAGACCCAAAAGGTACTGGTGGTAGAATGGCTATTGAAGAAGCCATGCAAAAAGCAGGTACAACTGTAGATGATTACAATGTACTGAATGCACATGCTACAGGAACGCAAGTAGGTGACCCTGTAGAGTTTAATGTGCTAAAAGAGTTCTTCAACAAGGACTCATGGTTATACAGCAACAAAGGACAAATAGGACACATGATGGGTGCTAGTTGTTTAATAGAACTTGTATTAGGTGCAGAAGCAATGACACAAGATATTATACCAGGCAACGCAGGATTAGTTGAACCGTTTGATGAAACGCATTTTGCATTTACCTTTGATGCTAAAAAACATTTTGAATATAAAAGACTTATGAAAACAAGTTTTGGATTTGGCGGCAGAAGTGCGGCAGTGAGTGTAAGCAAATATGAAAAGTAAGATGATACCTTACTATATGAGTATTGCACATGAAACTGCAAAACTTAGTGTTGCCAAACGTGCCCAAGTAGGTTGTATTATTGTAAAAGATAATCGTATTATAAGTATAGGTTATAATGGCATGCCTAGTGGTTGGGACAATATCTGCGAGATACCAGGTGAGGATAAAACTAAGCCTGAAGTATTACACGCAGAAACTAATGCTATTGCCAAAGTAGCACAAAGCAATGACAGTTGTAAAGATGCTGTATTGTTTTGTACACACTTGCCTTGCATACATTGTGCTAAAATTATACACCAAGCGGGGATAAGTAAAGTATATTATGATGTGGAGTATATGGCCGCAATAGGCAATGGTAAAGCATTTTTAGATAAAAGTAACATAGAGGTAGAACAATGTCAACATTAACAAAAGACGATTACAGTATTACAGTAACTGAGCCTGCTCAGGTATATTTAAAAGAACTACTTGAAAAGCAAGAAGATGTAGTAGGTGTTAGGATCTTTGTTGACAAGGCGGGAACGCCAAGAGCAGAAACTCTGCTTACATATTGTAGAGCAGGAAGTGAAGAAGGAACAGTACTTTACGAGTTTGGAGAAATCAATGTTTATTTAGACGAACGTAGTGTAAAGTTTTTACATGAAGCAACTGTAAATTATGACAAAGAGTCATATGGTGGCAGTTTAACTATCAAGGCACCTAATAGTAAGTTGCCAAGAGTAGGTCCAGATGCTTCATTAGAGGATAGAGTGAACTATGTGTTATGGAATGAAATAAATCCAGGTATAGCGGCACATGGTGGGGAATGTAATCTTGTAGAGATAACAGAAGACAAAATGGCAATACTAAGTTTTGGCGGCGGATGCCAAGGGTGTGCCCAAGTTGATATGACACTTAAATATGGTGTTGAAGAAACGTTAATGAAAGAAATACCAGAACTTGCAGGAATCAAGGATGTAACCGACCATAGCGATACTTCAAACGCATTTTATTAATAAATACACATGTATATACTACACACTCCCACACTTGTTATAACAAAAATATACAACACATATGGAGAAGATTATGTTAGACCCACGTCAAGAAATCATGGAAATGATTCATGGTGTCAGAGAACAGTTGAACAAACTGGAAATGAAACTATGGGAAATTCCACACCACGAGGAGCCTGAGCAGTACGCAGAAGTTTTTGTTGCACCTGCTGTAGGTGACTACATGCACCCATCAACACCAACTCACCCATGTCCAGAAGGACTAGGCGAAGGTGCTTATTGGGACGAGTGCTGTCAATGTTGGATGGCACCAAACGAATATGAATGGGATGATTCAAACCTATTCACAAATTATCACACAGACATGACATACTTGCCTGAACATGGCAACGTATGGGTACCAGAAAGTGCAAACGATTGGTCAAACGGCTATGCCGATGATTGGTATGTTGCTCCTACAGAAATTGTAGAAGAGTATGTTGAGCCACAACCAGAACCAGCACCTGCACCGGAGCCAGTTGAATACAGTATTAATGAAATTGATCAGGCACCAATGGCACCAGTAGAAGAATTAGTACCTGCTATGGAGCCTGCTCCAGCACCAGAACCAATGCCAGCACATGATGATGTTGTTTACGAAGATGCACCAGCACCTGAACAAGCACCAGAAGTAATGGTAGATGGACATGGTGATGTACATGAGATAGCACCACAAGAAATGTATCATGAAGATGCAAACGTTGATGTTTATTATCATGACGAAGCAAACGTACACATGGAAGAAGCAAATGTTGAAGTAGACGGATTTCAACAAGCGGCTATGAACGAAGGTAATTCAGATATGTCAGGCGGTAATGTAGAAGGATAATTGGTATTTACTGATTATAAAAAGGGAGCGAATTGCTCCCTTTTTTTACGACCACATATTCTGAGCAACGACCTCAATTCGTCCTTGCTTCATCATAGAGTCAAATTTTTTAAAGTAGTCCAATGCGAAACGATGAGTTGCACTGGCTACTATTCCTATGGATTTCGCCATTTCATTCTCCTGTATTTTGATAACGCAGTCTATAACTTATTGCTAAGTAACCTTTTCCCCTATTGGAGTCTGTTACAAATTCGTAGCAGTAATGTTACAGTTTTGTTACAATTTTATTTATCAATCATTAAAACATCAT
>MDTG01162598.1_pt1 | contig 18959 bp, 22 predicted proteins | sample 811421 | NCBI WGS metagenome assembly MDTG01 (sample SAMN05326645, study PRJNA326480) | marine metagenome | isolation source: seawater | place: Pacific Ocean: South East | collected 2011
CCGCCCCCAAGGCGGCGGCGGAGCCCAAGGCGCCCGAGCCCGCGACGCTCGACCCCGACTGGCCGGCCGACGCGCCGATGAAGAAGATGACCGTGCGCGAGGCTCTGCGCTCGGCCATGGCCGAGGAGATGCGCGCCGATGGCGACGTCTTCGTGATGGGCGAGGAGGTGGCCGAATACGAGGGCGCCTACAAGATCACGCAGGGCCTTCTGGACGAGTTCGGCGGCAAGCGGGTGATCGACACCCCGATCACCGAGCACGGCTTCGCCGGCCTCGCGGTCGGGGCGGCCTTCGCCGGCCTGCGCCCGGTCGTGGAGTTCATGACCTTCAACTTCGCCATGCAGGCGATCGACCAGATCATCAACTCGGCGGCCAAGACGCTCTACATGTCCGGCGGCCAGATGGGCGCGCCCATGGTGTTCCGCGGTCCCAACGGTGCGGCGGCCCGCGTCGGCGCGCAGCACAGCCAGGACTACGCGGCATGGTACGCGATGATCCCCGGTCTCAAGGTGGCGATGCCCTACTCGGCGGCGGACGCCAAGGGCCTGCTGAAGTCGGCCATCCGTGACCCGAACCCGGTGATCTTCCTCGAGAACGAGATCCTCTACGGCAAGTCCTTCGAGGTTCCGGTGCTCGACGACTTCACCGTGCCCTTCGGCAAGGCGAAGATCTGGCGCGAAGGCTCCGACGTGACCATCGTGAGCTTCGGCATCGGCATGACCTACGCGCTTCAGGCCGCCGAGCAGCTCGCGGAAGAGGGTGTCGAGGCCGAGGTCATCGACCTGCGCACGCTGCGGCCGCTCGACTACGGCACGGTGATCGAGTCGGTGAAGAAGACCAACCGCTGCGTCACGGTCGAAGAGGGTTTCCCCGTCGGCTCCATCGGCAACCACCTGGGTGCCTACATCATGCAGAACGCCTTCGATTATCTCGATGCGCCGGTGATCAACTGCGCCGGCAAGGACGTTCCCATGCCCTATGCCGCCAACCTCGAGAAGCACGCGCTGGTGACCACCGCCGAGGTGATCGAGGCGGTCAAGCAGGTGACCTACCGGTGAGCCCGGTCGAGGTCATCGGGCGCGACGTCGCACGCGAAGCCTACCGCGTCCGGGTGGACGCGGACGGGCACGCGCGGACGGCGTTCGTGCCCGAGTGCCTCATGGAAACGCTGCGCCCGGGCGAGCGCCCGAGCCACCAGGAAGCCTATGAATGGATCGCCGCCCATCGCGGCAAGATCGAGAAAGCCGTGATCGCACGGGCCGCGGCGCGCGCGCCGCGCCCGCCCTACGATCTCGTGACCCTCGCCGAGGAGAGCTGAACAGATGCCCACCGAAATCCTGATGCCCGCCCTGTCGCCCACCATGGAGGAAGGCACGCTGGCCAAATGGCTGGTCAAGGAAGGCGACGAAGTGAATTCCGGCGACATTCTCGCCGAGATCGAAACCGACAAGGCCACGATGGAATTCGAGGCGGTGGACGAAGGCACCATCGGCAAGATCCTCATCGACGAGGGCACCGAGGGCGTGAAGGTGAACACCCCCATCGCCGTGCTGCTGGAAGAGGGCGAAAGCGCCGACGACATCGACAGCGCGTCGTCCTCCCCTGCCCCGGCGGCCACCACCGACGAAAGCGCCGCCCCCGAGAAGGAGGCCGAGAAGGCCGCCGCCGCGACCCCCTCGGCCCCGGCCGGCCCCGCCACGCCTGCGCCTGCCGCGCCGCAGGATGCCGACGGCAAGCGCATCTTCGCGACCCCGCTGGCGCGCCGCATCGCCGCCGACAAGGGGCTCGACCTGACGCAGGTGAAGGGCTCGGGCCCGCACGGCCGGATCGTGAAGGCCGACGTCGAGGCCGCGCAGCCCGGCAAGGCCGAGGCCGCCGCGCCCGAAGCCAAGGCCGCGCCCGCCGAGAAGAAGGCCGCCGACGCCGCCGTCATGCCCGCAGGCCCCTCGGCCGACGCGGTCAAGAAGATGTACGAGGGCCGCGACTACGAAGAGGTCAAGCTCGACGGCATGCGCCGCACGGTGGCAAGCCGCCTGACCGAGGCCAAGCAGACCATCCCGCACTTCTACCTGCGCCGCGAGATCAAGCTCGACGCGCTGCTGAAGTTCCGCTCGCAGCTCAACAAGCAGCTCGAGGGGCGCGGCGTGAAGCTGTCGGTCAACGACTTCATCATCAAGGCCAGCGCGCTGGCGCTGCAGAGCGTGCCCGACGCCAACGCCGTCTGGGCGGGCGACCGGATGCTGAAGCTCACGCCCTCGGATGTCGCGGTCGCCGTGGCGGTCGACGGCGGGCTCTTCACGCCGGTGCTGAAGGATGCCGAGATGAAGTCGCTCTCGGCGCTCTCGGCCGAGATGAAGGACCTTGCCACCCGCGCCCGCGACCGCAAGCTCGCGCCGCATGAATACGTCGGTGGCAGCTTCGCGATCTCCAACCTCGGGATGTATGGCATCGACAACTTCGACGCGGTCATCAACCCGCCGCACGGCGCGATCCTCGCCGTCGGCGCGGGCGTCAAGAAGCCGGTCGTCGGCGACGACGGCGAGCTGACCGTGGCGACCGTGATGTCGGTCACCCTTTCCGTGGATCACCGGGTCATCGACGGCGCGCTCGGGGCCGAGCTGCTCAAGGCGATCGCCGAGAACCTGGAGAACCCGATGGTGATGCTGGCCTGATCTGTCTGTCGGCCGGACATCGCTCGGAACGCCCGCCGCCCACCGGCGGGCGTTTCCTTTTTCGGGGATGTATGTTTTCGCGTCATGGCACCCTTGCAGCTTTGGCGGGTTGTGCGCGCCCCCCGCGCTTCGTTAGCGTTGGTCATGCTGCGATGCGGCAGGTTTCGCACGCCTGACGCCCCCGCCAGCCCCCCGTCCTGCCGGAGTAGATCCATGACCTTCACCGACCGCCAGGCCCGCCTGACGATCCTGTCCCTCGCGCTTGGGGCCTTCGCCATCGGCGTCACCGAGTTCGCCGCGATGGGACTTCTCCCCTATTACGCCGCCGACCTCGGCGTCTCGGAGCCGGCCGCGGGCTACGCGGTGAGCGGCTACGCCATCGGCGTGGTGGTGGGCGCGCCGGTGCTCGCGGTGCTGGGCTCGATGCTGCCGCGCAAGCTGCTGCTGATCCTGCTGATGGCCTTCTTCATGATCGCCAACGTCGGCACCGCGCTCGCGCCGGAGCTCGACACGTTGGTGATCGCCCGGGTGCTGGGCGGGCTGCCGCATGGCGCCTTTCTCGGGATCGGGATGCTGTTCGCCGCCGAGATGATGCCCGAGGGCCGCAAGGCCGCGGGCGTGGCGCAGGTGCTCATGGGGCTGACGGTGGCCAACGTCATCGGCGTGCCGGCGGCAGGCTTCATCGGCCAGACCATCGGCTGGCGCTGGTGCTTCGCGGCGGTGGCCGTGCTTGCCGCCGCCTCGGCGCTGATGATCGCCCGCGTCGCACCGCAGCCGGAGGAAGGGCACAACACCAACCCTCTGCGCGAGCTCTCGGCGCTGGCCAACCGCGCGATCTGGCTCACGCTTGCCGTCGGCGCCATCGGCTTCGGCGCGGTCTTCGCGGTCTACTCCTACTTCTCCGCCGCGCTCATCTCGGCCGCCGAGGCGCCCTCCTGGGCGATCCCGCTGGGACTGTCAGGCTTCGGCGTCGGCGCGACGCTGGGCAACTACTACGCCGGCATGCTGGCGAACTGGTCGCGGCTCGGCGGCGCGCTGGTGCTGCTCATCGGCATGGTCGTGACCTCGCTGGTCTATTCCGCCGTGATGGGTGAATGGGTGGCGATGTCGCTCGTGGTCATGGTTCTGGGCATGACCGCCGGCCTCGTGATCCCGCTGCAGATGCGCCTGATGGACGTGGGAGGCGACGGCCAGACCCTTGCCGCCGCGCTCAACCACGCCGCCTTCAACGCCGCCAACGCGCTTGGTCCGTGGCTGGCGGGCATCGGTCTTGCGGCGGGCTACGGCTGGAGCGTGACTGGCTACGTCGGCGCGGGGCTCGCCGCAGCAGGCATCGTGGTGCTGGGGCTCGCCTGGCTCGACGCCCGGCCGCGCGGTCGGGTCGTACCGGCCGAGTAACGTCGCAACACCCCTTCGGACATGAGAAAAGGCGCCCGACCGGGGCGCCTTTTTCATGGCTTGCAGATGGGAACCGCGCGTTATTCGCCGCAGTTGCAGCCCGTCAGCTTCTGGTCCATGTCGCGCGACGGCTGGTCGCAGCCCGCGTCGCCCACGATTTTGGCAGGCACGCCCGCGACCGTCTTGCAGGGGGGCACGTCCTCGAGCACGACCGAACCTGCCGCGATGCGCGAACCGCAACCGATGCGGATGTTGCCGAGCACCTTCGCCCCCGCCCCGATCAGCACGCCGTCGCCGATCTTGGGGTGACGGTCCTCGTCTTCCTTGCCGGTGCCGCCCAGCGTCACCGAGTGCAGCATCGACACGTCGTTGCCCACAACGGCGGTCTCGCCGATGACGATGGAATGGGCGTGGTCGACCATGATCCCCTGCCCGATCTTCGCGGCAGGGTGGATGTCGACGCCGAAGAGCTCCGAGGCCCGCATCTGGAAGAAGAACGACAGGTCGTGCCGGCCCTGCCGCCACAGCCAGTTCGCGACACGCTGGCTCTGCACCGCCTGGAAGCCCTTGAAGTAGAGCAGCGGCTGGAGGAACCGATGGCAGGCCGGGTCACGGTCGAAGGTGGCCCGGATATCGGCGCGCGCGGCGCGGGCCAGCCACGGGTCCGAGGCATAGGCCTCGTCGCAGATCTCGCGCAGGATCTGTTCCGACATCTCGCCGTTGGACAGCTTCATCGAGATCCGGAACGCCAGCGCCCCCTCTATGGTGGCGTGGTGCAACACCGAGACATGTACCATGCCGCCCAGCAGCGGCTCGGCGGCGACGGCCTCTTCGGCCTCTCGGGTGATCCGGGCCCAGACAGGGTCCAGCTCGGCGATCCTTGCGCGGGTTTCGGCCATCGTTCCCTCCGTTTGATCGGGCTTTTATAGCAGATAGGGTGAAGGGACCGAAACGCAAAAGGGTGATGGATCGAATGACGGATCGGAATGACCGCTTCCGCGCCCTGATCGACGCGCGGCTTGCCGAACTGGCCGAGGAGGACGCGCTGGGTCGGTCCGGGCAGGCGACGGTGGAGCTCGACCAGCAGGCGGTGGGACGGCTGTCGCGGCAGGATGCGCTGCTCGGCCAGTCGATGGCGCGCGCCACGCAGGCGCGGCGCGACGCCCAGCGCCGCGCGCTCGTTGCCGCCCTCGAACGGATCGAGAGCGGCAATTTCGGCTATTGCGAGGATTGCGGCGAGGAGATCCCCGGGCGTCGGCTTGAGCTCGATCCGACGGCACGGCGCTGCGTCTCCTGCGCCAGCGGCTGACCGGCATGGGCGGCCGCCCTGTGGCGGCGCAACGCGTCGAGCACCAGCATGAGACAGTCGGCATAGTCCGGATGATCAGGCCGGTGGCCCGGCGCCATGGGGCGTGCCATCGCTGCGGCCATGAGCGTGCCGTTGCCCCAGCCCGGATGCGTCCGCCCCAACCGACGCCGGTAGCGATCCGCCGCCTCGGCCCGTGCCACCAGCTCTTGCGCCGCCTGCCACCGGCGCCCGGACGGCAGGCACAGCAGCACGCGGGCCGCGCAGATCACGTCGGCGTGCAGAACCGGCCTCATGCCGAAAGCGTCACGCTCGCGAAGGGCCCCGGGCCGTAGCGCGCCGAAAGCTGCGCCACCTCGATCCGGTAGTCGCCCGAGAGCCCGTCCTGCGCCGGGTCGTAGCTCCATGCGGGTGCGGCCACATCGACGCTGCGCACCAGCGTGTCGCCCTGCATGACCCGAAGGCGGTAGGCCTCGGCCTCCTCGCCCAGCGGCACCTCGGACAGCTCCCAGCCATCGCCGTCGATGCGGGTGCGCCGGACCCAGCCCAGCGCGACGCCGCTTCCCGAGGGCTCTGCCCGCAGGTGCACCGGCCGGTAGGGCCGCAGGCCGTTGCCGTCGAAGGCGTGGACCTCGTGCACGTAGCTCGGATCGTCGTATCCGCGCTGCGCCGGGCCGATGCGGTAATGCCGCTGTTGCTGCCGCATGGCGGCAGCCAGCGCGATCTGCTGCGGCGTGCCGTCGAGCCGCACCACCCACGATCCCGCCGGCCAGGCCTCGGGGATTGCCGCGTCGGTGCCGAACTGCCCACGCAAGCGGTGCGAGACCAGCCACCTGCCCGCGCCGACCACCTCGGCGTCGCGGAACTGCAGGAGCTCCCAGTTGCCCGGCGTGCCGTCGCCGATGGCCAGCAGGTTGCCCCCGGCCAATAGCGCCGCATCGCCGATGGATTGCAACGTGCCGGAGAGCATGCGCAGCTGCAGCCGGGCACCACGGTCGATCCGGCCGGCGGGGGCGGCGAAAAGCGGCGTCTCGGTCACCCCGACCACGGCGCGGGCGGCGATGATCTCGTTCAGCGCGTAATCCGCGTCGGTGGCCGCGTCGTAGACCGCGACCGACCCGGGCCACGGCTGGGCCGTGAGCGCGAGATGCGGCGCGTGTTCGACCTCCTCGCCGCTCATCAGCGGCAGGTCCATGAACAGCGGCAGCACCCGCACCGCCGGCACGAAGGGTCGCAACGTGGGCCCCGTGTCGGGAAAGTCCGTCGGAAGGTAGACATCGGGCTCGATGCGCACGGCGTCGATCAACTGGTGCGTTCCGATCTCGACCCGGTCGACGCGCGCCAGCACCCGCCCACTCGCCGCGGGCAGCGACACCACGTCGCCGGCCGCCACATCGAGCCGCGAGGGCGGCAGCGCGAACCGCAGGCTGTCCTGCGCGATGCGGGCCTCGGAGAGCCAGCGTTCGACCGTCAGCCGCCCCTCGCGCCGGGTAAGCGCCATCGGCAGCTCGGTCTCGGCCACCGCATGAGTTTCCTCGTCGGGCAGCACGGTCTCCTCGGCGGCGACCGCGTAATCGCCATCCGCCTCGATGAAGCGCAGGCGGACGCGGCCCGCCGTATCGGCCTCGCTGGCACGCAGCCGCAGCAGGTCGCCCTCCAGATCATCCGAAACGGCAAGCTCGGACACCTCCAGCGGCGCGGCATCGCGGCCCCGGCGCATCCGGAACACCAGCGCCCCGTCGCGCTCGATCGCATCGAAGCCATGCGCCAGCATCAGCGGCTGCAGCGCGCGGCGGCCATCGGCCACGCGGTCGACGCTGTAGCCCCGCACCCAGCCATGCAGACCACTCACGTCATAAGCGAGCACACCGGCCCGCTCGCAGATCTCGGCCACGACCGAGGCCAGCGTCCGAGACGACACCCGCCCGGTGATCCAGTGACCGCGCCGGTAGTTGTCGCCGTCGCTCCAAAGCTCGGTAAGACCGGGGAACCACGGGTAGGGCCGCGCATCCCAGGCCCAGACATAGGCGTGATCCATGTCGATCATCCGGCCGCCGTAGCCCTCCGAGACCGGGTTGTTCGCAGGATCGCGCCAGTAGGCATGCATCGCGCGCAGGTATTGCCGCTGGATCAGCTCGTCGCGCAGGCCGTTGGAGAAATGCGGCAACCGGCTCTCGGAACTCTTGGCGTCGAGGAACTTGTTGGGCTGGTTCGTACCCTTGTCGACGGCGGCGCAGCCCAGCTCGGTGAAGCGCACCGGCTTCGAGCCCGGCACCCAGTCGGTCGGGTCGCTCTGCCGCACCCCGCCGATGCGCTCGTGGTGCGGATTTTCCCACCAGCCGCGGATGTCCTTGTAGCGCCAGATCCAGGGCTCGCCGTGGGCCCCGTCGGTGATCGGCGCGCGCCGCTGCGCCGCGCGTGCCTCGGCGGAGGGGTAATACCAGTCGTAGCCCTCGCCTCCGGCGACGTTGGACATGAGGTAATCGGCATCGTGGATTGCGCCCCACCCGGCATCGAGGTGATCATCGCCGTCACGCCAGTCGGACAACGGCATGTAGTTATCGATGCCGATGAAGTCGATCTCGTCGTCGGCCCAGAGCGGGTCGAGATGGAAATACACGTCGCCCGTGCCGTCCTGCGGATGGTAGCCGAAATACTCCGACCAGTCGGCGGCATAGCCGATCCGCACGTCCGGTCCGAGCAGCGCACGGCACTCGGCGGCCAGCGCCCGCATCGCCGCGACCGTCGGAAACCCCTTGTCCGACCGGATCTGGGTCAACGCGCGCATCTCCGAGCCGATGCAGAACGCCTCGACCCCGCCGGCGGCGGCACAGAGCGCGGCCTGGTGCAGGATGAATCGGCGATAGGACCATTCCTCGGGCCCGTCGTAAGTAACCGCGCCATCACCCACCGTGAAATCCGCCGCCGAGGCGGTTCCGAAGAAGGCCGCGACCTCGTCGGTGGCCGCCCCCGTGCCGTCCGGCGATCCGTCCCGTCCGGGTGCCGTGCTCAGCGTGATGCGCCCGCGCCACGGCAGCACCGGCTGATCCGAAGCCCCGCTCCAAGGGTCGGAAAGCCCGTTGCCCGAGAGCTGGTCCATGAGGATGAAGGGATAGTAGAGCACGTCAAGCCCCTGCCCCGTCATCCGCCGGATCGCCTGGATCACCGAGGTGTCGCAGGGCGTGCCGCCATAGACCGGCCGGTCATCAATACGCGGCACAAGCTCCGCGCCCTCGCGCGTCAGCCCCGAGACGGTCCACGGCATGTCCGGTGCGTCGAACTCCTCCTGCTCGATCTTCGGCCTGATCTCGCAGGTCCCGCAACGCAGATCGTTGCCGAACCAGCTCACCACCAGCGAGACCGCCCCGCAGGAGGGCGCCTCCTCGGTCAGCTGGTCGAGCGAAACGTTGAAATCCGGCACTTCGGCTGGCGAGTTGACGTTCACTACCCCCGAGGCATCCTCGGCGTAACTCATGTGCACAGGCTCGGTCGCCAGCGCGTATTCCCCGGTGCCGGGGATCAGTGCCACGCCCCGAATGGCATGGGGCAGATCGTCGTGGTCGGTCTGCTCCGGGCGCGTGACCTCGAAACTGAACTGCGGAATGCGGTTGCCGAACCGCTCGAGCATCAGGTCCTCGATCACGACATAAGCCGTGCCCCGGTAGGCCGGCACGAGTCCCGTGCCTTCGACCGTCTCCATCTTGGGATCGGGAAGCTGGTCGTCCGAACCCGGATAGACCCGCATGGTCAGCTCGCCGACCGCGATCTCGGCCCCGTCGGCCCAGACCCGGTTGACCGAGGTGATCTCACCCTCGCAGAGCGCCACGGCAAGGCTCACCGAGTAGCTGTAGCTCTTCACAGTCGGCTGCGGCGGCGCCCCCTTGCCTCCGCCGCCCGCCTTCTTGGTCCGAACGTGCTCGGAGAACTCGGTGGCCCAGATCACATGGCCTCCGATCCGCAGCCGGCCGAAGACCTGCGGGATCGGGGCGCCCTCGCCCGTGCCGCTGAGCCGGAACCGCTCGATGCGGCCGGTCTCGATGGTATCGGCCCCCTGCCCCATCAACCGCTGATCGAGCGCCCGCCCGAAGCTGGCGCCGATGAAGCGGCCCACGGCTGTCATCGAAAGGCCGAGAACCGAGCCCCCGAAGGCGCTTCCGATGGTGGCGCCCACCGCCGAGAATAGGATCGTCGCCATTATGTCGTCTCCATTGGTAGGGCAAAGCGCGCCGCCAGCCGGCGACGCCAGGGCAGGCTGAAGGCGCTCTCGATGACGCCGTGGCCCGTGTAGGCGTGGATGAAGCTCGGGTCCGCACCGACCCGGGCCTGCACCCCGAGATGCTTGGCGACCGCGCCCTCTTTCATGCGAAAGAGCAGCACGTCGCCCGGCGCGGCGTCGTCGCGGGGCTTGCGTCGCATCAGCCGCAGGCCGAGGCGCATCAGGGCCTCGTCACCCTGCGGCTCGGACCAGTCCATCGTGTAGGGCGGCACCGTCTCCGGCTCGGGCCCGAGACAGTCGCGCCAGACGCCGCGCAGCAGGCCGAGACAGTCGCAGCCCGCGCCCCTGACCGAGGCCTGGTGCACGTAGGGCGTCCCGATCCAGCCGCGCGCCGCCCGCACGATCCCGGCGCCGCCGGTCACCTCCGGCTCCCGCCGCCACGGGCGCCGGCCTGTGTCGGGTGAACCATCATCCAGTCGTCCTCGGGGATGTCCGGGAAGCCCCGGAAGTTCAGCAGGTTGTTGAATTTCAGCCGGCAGGTCTCGAACCGTTTGTCGCACCCCGCGAGCACCCGGACGCGGTCCCCCGGCGCCGCGGCGGTCCGAAGCGGCTCCCAGAGGTCGATCCGCCGCTCACCGTCGACAAGGCGGTCGCGCTTGACCATGCCCACGAGGCCCTCGGCCGCGCCGCTCAGGACCTCGAGGCGACCGCGTTGGAACCAGCCGTCATCGAACCCCTCCAGCGGCCCCAGCCCGAACGAGCGCCCCTCCACGACCGACACCAGCGGCCCGTCGTGGAAGTATCCCGGCTCTGCAAGATCCACCCCACAGGCCCCGTCGCCAAGCACCGCCGAACAGGGCTTCTGGAAGCTCCGCCCCAGCGGGCGGTTCAGCGCCTCGGTGAGACCGCGCAACTCGGCGTGAAAGGCCCCGCCCGTGCGGCGGATCTCGCCGATGCTCCCGCGGAACAGCACCTTGCGCTGCGTCACGTCCTGCCAGTTGACCATCCACGAGACCACCTCGGCCCCGTCGAAGCGCCCGGCGTCGATATCGGCCTCGGACAGCGCGTCGTCGCTGAGCGCCCCCATTGCCTCGGTATTGTCGACGGACAGCCCCGTGGCCTGCTGCAGCGCCAGCGCGCTGAGGCCGGTGTCGGCGCGGAACCGCAGCCCCTCGAAGACAAGGTCGACGTCGTGATCGGTGAAACCGTAGCGGGTCCCGTCGGCACGGGTGACCGCCCAGCAGCGCGAGACCGTAGTGCTGCCTGTCGCCAGATGCGCGTGAAGCTCCGCCACCGCCATCAGACCCGGACCTCGACCACCGGCACGTCAGGCGCCTGCCCCGCCTGAAAGCTCGCCACGCTCACGTTGATCCGGTCAGTGTCGAACCGCACCGGCACGTCGAACTCGTAGCCGGCGGTGATCTCGACATCGGCCAGAGGGGGCTCGGCAAAGGTGAGGATCCCGGTGGCGGTATCGATGTCGAAATGCACCCCCTCGCGCATTTCCACGTCCTGCACCGCGGCAAGCACTGTGCCCGCGACCGGCTTGGTGATCGGCCGGGCGTAGCTTTCGCCGCCGGAGCGATAGACCTTCACCAGCTGGAAGCTGCGGGTCGCGCCGTCGCCGCGCGCGATGACCTGGTCCGTGGCCGAGATCGTGCCACCGGGCCGGCAGGACTTGTGATCGGCCCAGTCCTTCCAGCGGAAGCCGTGCAGCTGGCCGCGCCGCGCCTCGAAAAAGGCCAGCAGGTTCTCGATGTCGTCGAGATCGCGCAGACCCAGCCCCGCGTCGTAGCGCCGCCGCGAATGCGCCCAGGGCGTGTTGCGCTCCTCGTGGCCGCTGGTCAGCTCGACCACGTCGGTGCGCCGCTCGGGGCCGCCGAGCGCGCCAAAACTCAGGTCGGCGGGGAATCTCACCTCGTGAAAGCTCATCGTCGTCTCCTCAGCGGTTGCGCGTGCCCTGCCCGAGGGCACGGCTCATCTTCGCGGCGATCTGCGACTGGCTGCGGCGGAAGCCCTGCACGTCGGGCGTGGTGATGTTCATCACCACGGTCACCGGCTGCGCCCCACCACCCTGGGCGCGCACCCCGAGCTTGCCGTCGGGCCCGCGCGTGAGCGGCATGATCGCCTCGGGGCCCGCTTCGCCCATCAGACCCGTGTCCCCGCGCATCGGGAAGCTGACGGGGCCCGAAACGACCCCGCCGGTCGCGAAGGGCATCACCTTGCCCTGCGTGAACGCCCCACCCTGCGCAAAGGGCATCAGCCCGCCGAACATCCCGGCGAGCCCCCCCGCCAGCATCCCCCCAAGCTGCTGGGTCACCGGCTTCACCGCCGCCTTGTAGGCCGCGTCGATCATCGATCGCGCCACCGTCTCGAGCGCTTCCGACAACTTCATGCCGTCGAGCACCACCCCGTCGATGGCCCGCCCGAGACCCTTGCTCAGCGCCCCTTCGAGCCGCGCCACGTTGCGACCCGTCGACGAGAACGTCTGGTGGATGCGCCGCATCTCGGCATCGAAACCGGCGGCCATGCCCGCCGCCGAGCCGAGGCTCTGCTCCAGCGCCGCGATCTCGGTATCGAGATCGTCCAGCCCTTCGAAATCACTCATCGGATGTCTCCTTTCGCGCCGTCCTCGATGCGCCGGCCCGCCCGTCCGGGAAGGCCCGCATCATCTCTTCGAGCCGCGACCGGCCGAGCGGCCGGATGCCGCTGTCGTCACCCAGCATCAGCTTCAGCTCCGCCGGTGTGAGCGACCAGAACTGCTCGGGCGTGAGGCCGAGGCCCCGCAGGCCGGCACGCAGCAGCTGCTGCCAGTGAAAGGCCCCGTCCATCAGCCCTCCTCCGGCAGCATGAAGGCACGCGCCAAAAGCTCTGCCGCGGCGCGGGCGGCGGCCATCGGGCCGCCCTCGATCTCCGCTTGCAGCAGGTCGCGCGCGCTTCCGTCCCAGCCGCCGCCCCGCAGCCCCGCCACGATCAGCGCCAGCACGTCGCGGGTGCTGCAGCTGCCGCCCTCGAAACGCCGCACGAGATCCACCAGCGTGCCGCCCTCGAGCTCTGCCTCGAGCTCGGCGAGCGCCCCCAGCGTCAGCCGCATCCGCTGCGGCTGCCCGTCGATGGTCAGGGCCACCTCTCCGCGCCACGGGTTCGCCGTCATGCCGCCGGCACCGGGACGAACTGCAGCGCACCGGCCGAGGCGAGCCCGACCTCGTAGGTCGCCTCGCCGTTGTGCGACCCGGCATATTCGATCGAGGTCAGCTGGAACGGCCCCTCGACGCGGCCGAAATCGGGAATGATGACCTGGAAATCCGGCGTCTCGCCGTCGAAGAAGATCTGCCGCGCCCGCTCGTCGGTGCCGGCATCCTTGAAGACGCCCGAACCGGAGATGTTGGCCGATTTCACCCCGGCCCCGGACAGCAGCTCGCGCCAGCCGCCCTGGCTTTCCAGCGTCGTGACGTCGACGCTCTCGGCGTTGAAGCTCACGCGCGTGGCGCGCAGCCCTGCCATCGTCTCGAACTGACCGTCGCCGGTCAGATCCACCTTGATCAGAAGATCCTTGCCGTTCTGGGCACCCATTCGCCTTGCTCCTTGAGTGAAGTGTTCAGTCGTCCTCGACGCGCGCACGGAAGATCATGTCGATCCGCCGCAGCCCGCCGCTCTCGCGCTTCGCCCGCGCCTTCAGGAAGCGCAGGCTCACCAGCCGGCCCCGGTCGAGCGCCGGGTCGACATCGGCAAGCGCGTCGCAGGCCGCGGCCGCGACGGTCTTGGCGATCTGGAAACCCGCGGCGTCGGTCACCACCGCGACCGTCAGGTCATGCCATGCGCCGCGCCCCGTCGCGTCCGAGGCATCGCGGGCCGTCTCGGCGCCGAGCGTCACGTAGAGGCTCGGCAGGGTTCCCGCGGGCGGCGCGTCGTAGATGTCGCTGCCGACAAGTGCGGCCAGCGCATCGTCGCTGCTCAGCCGTTGATAGATCGCCGCCTGAAGCGACGCCGAAACCGCATAGCTCATGCCGCAACCTCCTCGCGTGTCTCGCAGACGAGATACATTCCGCCGGGTTCGCGCTCGGTCACCGCCAGCACGCGGAAGAGCCGCGCACCCACCCGGAACCTCTGCCCGGGCACCGGCCGGGAAGTCGCTCCCTGCGGCGCGCCACGCACCGTGATGCGGAACCGTCCCACCGCGACCGGGCCGGCCTCGCCCTGGGTCTCGCGCCCGGTGCGCGGGCGGATCTCGCCCCAGAGCGTGCCGAGCGCGGTCCATGTCTCGACAAGGCCCCCCGCACCGTCCGACGAGGTCATTGGCGCCTCCAGGACCAGCGCCCGGTTCAGAAGCGGGGCCCTCATGCGCCGAACCCCATGCGCAGCGGCCGGTAGCGTGCGATGAGCGAGGTCACCCCGAAGGGCATGCAGCCCTCGCCCAGCGCCGTCTCGTGACGGTATTCGTAGTAATGCGCGGCGAGCAGCAGCACCGCTTGGGCAAGATCCGCGGGCAGGGTCTCGAAGGTCGTCCCGTAGCCCGCGCTGAACGCGATTTCTGCCTTGCCTCCCTCCGGAATGTCCGGCAGCGATCCCGAGCGCGCGACCAGCGCAGGTGCGTGTGCGTCAGCCTCGAGCCGATAGCGCGACGGCTCGACGACCTGCTGCACGCCGTCCGCGTCCTCGAGCGCCAGGGCCTCGACCGAGACCACCGGCGCAATCGGCAGCGCGACGCGATCCCTTTCGCGCCAGCGGTGTGTGACGAGACGAAAGCTGCGCGTGAACAGCGCCTTGCCCGTGCGCCCCTCGATCGCGACCGACGCCGCCCGCACGAAGGACAAGAGCACCGCATCCTGCAGGTCGTCCTCGGCGAAACCGCTGCCCAGGCGCAGATGTCGCTTGAGCGCATCGACCGGGAAGATCGTTTCGGTCACCTCTGATTCATCGATCAACATCATGTTCTTTCTCCGACATCCCTTTCCGGTCCCGGCATTGCGGCGTGATGATGGGCGCGCACCGCGCACGTTGCCCGGGCGGAGGAAAGCAGCTGGCCAACGCGAGACCCCCGGCGCGCACCCCGTGGGGGCGACAGCGCCGCCCCCACGTTCGCATCAGCCTCAGGCCGTGGCGCAGCGCAGCAGCTTGATCGCTGCGAAGTCGCTCACGTCGCCGCCGACACGCTTGGTGGCGTAGAACAGGACGTGCGGCTTGGCGCTGAAGGGATCGCGCAGCACCCGCAGGTCGGGCCGCTCGGCGATGGTGTAGCCGGCGGCGAAGTCACCGAAGGCGATGGGATAGGCGTCGCTGCCGATATCCGGCATGTCCTCGGCGATCAGCACCGGGTAGCCCAGCAGCCGCGCAGGCTCGCCCGCCGCAAACCCGTCCGACCACAGGTGACGCCCGTCCGCGTCCTTGAGCTTGCGCAGCGCACCGGCGGTCTTCGAGTTCATCACGAAGCTCGCCTTGGCCCGGTATTCTGCGCCCAGCGCGTAGACGAGATCGATGATCGTGTCGCCGTCGCCGATGTCGCCGTTCACGCCTGTGGGCACATAGCCGAGGTTGCCCCAGACCCAGACGTCGTTGTCGACCGCCGGATGGCTCAGGAACCCGGTCGGCTTGTCGATCCCGTCGCCCGCCACGAAGGCCGCGGCCTCCGCGCGCGAGAACTTGTCGGCGATCCGCCCCGCAAGCCAGGTCTCGATGTCGAAGGCGCTGTCGTCGAGCAGGCGCTGGCTGGCCTTCGGCATCGCCGACAGCTCGTGCAGCTTGACCGAGATGCGATCGATGCTCGGCGTGCCGGTCTCGGACGAGGTGGTCGTCTCGTCGGCCCAGCCCGCGCCGGTCTCGCCCTGGTCGATGAGCACGTCGTAGGAGGTTGCCTCGACGGTCACCACGCTGGCGATGGCGCGGATCGACGCGGTGCTGTCGAGCACCGACTTCACCGTCTCCGAGGTCACCGGGTCGATCAGGTAGCCTCCATCTCCCGCCACCGCCGTCGACATCGCCTTGCCCTCGAGCTCGAGCCCGCGCAGCCCGTCGTCGTCGCCGGTGCGCAGGTAGGCGTCGAACGCCTTCTGGTGCGGTGCGGCACAGTCGGCCGTGGCGGCCAGCGCCGGACGGGCGCGCGGTGTGGTCATCTTTGCGTCAAGCATGGTCAGTCGCTCTTCCTGTTTGTGAAGCTTCATCTCGAATTCGGCCTGCAAGGCCCTGATGTCCCCGACGAGTCCCGCCACGGCGGCGCTCACCCGGGTGGCCGGGGACACGTCTTCCCCGGTCCGAGAAACAGTCTCGGAGTTCTTCATGGTCTCGATCCCGTCCTTGAATGACGCGCGTCAGCCGCCCGCCAGGTCCAGGCGCGCGCCCTCCAGCGCCTGCGCCAACTCGCGCATGATGGCCTCTTCCGGGGTCTCCCCCTTGGCCGCCACCCGCGCACTGGGCAGCATCGGGAAGGTCACCAGCGAGACCTCCCAGAGCTCCAGTTCCTTGAGGAGCCTGCGCCCCCGGTCGTCCTTCGCCGCCCGCACGGTGCGGTAGCCGATCGACAGCCCGTCGATGGCCCCCGCCGCGACCAGCTCCGCCGCCTCGCGGCCCTTCTCGATGGTCTCGAGCAAGCGGCCCTTCACGTAGAGCCCGCGGCCGTCCTCGCGGACCTCGTCCCATACACCGATGGGCTGTGACGGGTCGTGCTGCCAGAGCATCTTGACCGCGCGCCCTTCCCCCGCGAGCCGCTTGAGAGACGCCGCGTAGGCACCTTGCGTGACCACATCGCCGCCCTGGTCGCAGGAGCCGAAGAGCGAGGCGTAGCCCTCGATCTTGGTGCCCTCGACCAGCGTCACTTCCGCGTCGAAGCGGCAGAACTTGTGCTCCAGATCCATTCCCGTTCCTTTCCGAAAATCCCTCAGGGCGTCACCGTGACGAGCCCCAGAAGCGCCTGCACGAGAATGCCTCCCGCGACGCCGTAGACCGCCAGCCAGAGCCGCTTCTCCAGCCGCTCCATCAGCGCCTCGAGCCGGTCGAGCCGCGCGTTCAGCGCCTCCACCTGCAGCCGGCTGACCCGTTCGTGCGCCTCGAGCTTCAGCGCCGGGGCACAGGCAAAGGGCTCGTATTCGAGCCTGCGCTCACTCACCGTCGTCCTCCCCCGGAAGATCCGGCAGCCCCAGCATCCGCCGCTTCTCGGCAGCGCTCAGGAAATCCGCCCCGGCGACGCGCGCCCATTGCGCATCGCGCTCGGCCGAAAGCGCCGGCACCTGGTCGAGGTCGGGCTTCAGCTCGACCGCCTCGCCCAGCCAGTCCGACAGCCAGCGCCCGACCGTGGCCGTCACCCGTGTCGCCAGCGGCAGCACCGTGAGCCGGTAGAAGGCCCGGTGCGCCTCCTGGTAGTTGGCAAAGGTCGCCTCGCCGGGAATGCCAAGCAGCATCGGCGGCACGCCGAAGGCCACCGCGATCTCACGCGCCGCCGCTTCCTTGGTCTGGCGGAATTCCATGTCCGAGGGCGAGAAGCCCATCGGCTTCCAGTCGAGCCCCCCTTCGAGCAGCATCGGCCGCCCGGCGTTGCGCGAGCCCTGGTGCAGGCTCTCCATCTCGTCGCGGAGACGGTCGAACTGCTCGGGGCTCATCGCGCCCTGCCCGTCGCCGCCCTGCCAGACGATCGCCCCCGAGGGCCGCGCGGCGTTGTCGAGCAAGCCCTTCGACCAGCGGCTCGCGGCATTGTGCACGTCCACCGCCTGCGCCGCCGACTGGATCGGAGACAGCCCGTAGTGATCGTCCTGCGGATGAAACGCCCGGATGTGACAGACCGGCGCGACCGCCCCCGTGGCGTCGAACCGGTGCCGGCGTCCGTCGACGAGGTAGTCGTAGGCCACCGGCCAGCCGTCCGGCCCGGGCACCACCCGCATCCGGTCCGAGCGCAACACGTGCAGCTCGACCGGCAGGCCCCCAGCGTTGCCCTCGGTGACCGCCTCGACGTAGGCGTCGCCCGCAAGCAGCAGGTGCCCGTAGAGCGCCTCGAAAAGATCCGCCTTCCCCTGCGCGAGGTTCGGTGCGGTGATCAGCGACAGCAGCGGATGCTGCGCGTAGCGCTGCGTCTCGTCCTGAAGCACCAGCGGCAGCGCGGCGGCGGCCTCGGCGATCAGCTTCACCGCGCGAAAGCCCACCGGGTTGCCGGCGAACCCCGCCCGGGTGAGCGACCCGGTGTCCCGCGCGCTCCAGGCGACCCGACCGGCGTGCGCATGCGCCACGATGCGCCCCGTGGCCGAGGCCTTGGCCTCCGGCGCGGGCGCCGGCGTCTCGTCGCGGCCGTTTCGCAGAAAATCGAATACCATCGCCTGAAGCTCCTTCGTCCGTTCCGGCCCGGACCGCCGGGGTCCGCATCGCGTTCGAAGGAAACACTATGAAGCGAAGGTTAAGTCGCGCTTCCCCGACCGTGCGCGCGGCAGGCAACACCTTCCTTCGCGTCGAAGACCTGCTATGCGTCGCGCGCTCTAGCTAGAAACCTGCTTGGCAGGTTAGTCTCGCGCAACAAAGTTGCCCCTTGCGGGCATGTTTACGGAAAGAGGGGAAACCGCATGACCACCGAGACGACGACCAAGGCCGCTCTGCGCCCCCTCATGGCCGAGGATGCCGACACCGTCGCCGCGATTTTCTACGATGGCGTGCTGCACGGGACCGCCCCGCATTACTCCGAGGAAGAGCGCCAGGCCTGGGCGGGTCCGCGTCCGGACCCGGAGCGCTGGCGCGACCGGATCGGCGGTGCCGTGGGCCTGATGGCCGAGATCGACGGCGAACCGGTGGGCTACATGACGCTGGTCATGCCCGGCTGCATCGACCTCGCCTTCGTCCGACCCGCCCACGCCGGCCAAGGGATCGGCGGTGCGCTGCTCGAGGCCCTTACCGGCATCGCCCGCGCCGGCGGCGCCTCCGAGCTGACCGCCGACGTGAGCCTCGCCGCGCGCCCGTTCTTCGAGCGCCACGGTTTCTCTGTCGTGCGCGAGCAGACCGTGGTGCGCCGGGGCGTGGCCCTGCCCAACGTCGCGATGCGCAAACCCCTTAAGGATGGCGCCCCGCAGGCGTGACCCTTAGGGTGGGCGATCCCGCCCACCCCGTCGTTTCACAGAAGCCGCAGCGCCGGCCTGCGGTAGCCACTCATCGGCGCCACCACCAGCTCGGTCAGCGCCCAGACGAGCGCATCCACCCGGTCGGGCGAGCCCTGCCCCTGGAACCCCTGCACGGTCATCAGTCCCATCTGCTCCTCGAGCGCGGCGAAGACGCCCGCGTGCCCGACCCGGCCCTGCTCGTAGAGCGCCGCCACCGGCTCGGCCCGCGCCGCCTTGCCGCGCGTGGCCGTGACCTTGCGAAGCGGCACCTGCGGCGCCACCTGGCGCAGCACCGTCTCGAC
>MDTG01240966.1_pt1 | contig 18959 bp, 18 predicted proteins | sample 811421 | NCBI WGS metagenome assembly MDTG01 (sample SAMN05326645, study PRJNA326480) | marine metagenome | isolation source: seawater | place: Pacific Ocean: South East | collected 2011
ACCTATACCAAATCATCCTCCGATAAAGGATCATAATCAAGTACCCCCTGATAGTTTGCTAACTTAGCTCTAGATAAATAATTGCCCGAGTAGCTCAGTTGGCCAGAGCAGCCGCCTTGTAAGCGGCAGGTCATCGGTTCGAATCCGATCTCGGGCTCAACAACTAACGGTGTCGTGATACTTCAAAAGCAGCAATGGCTGCGGCAGTCGAAACATTCAATGAAGATAAAACCCCTTGAAGAGGTATATGAACTAATTCGTCACAACGCTCTCTAGCCAATCTTGATAAACCACGTCCTTCTGAACCCAAAACCAATGCAATTGGCTGATCCACAATTTTTAGATCATAAAGAGGTGTCGAACCGCCAGTATCCAAACCGACTAACCAGATCCCAACTTCTCTTAAACGTCCAAGTGCTGCTGGTATGCCGCCTGCTGTAGCAATTCTAAGATGCTCAATCGCTCCTGCTGCAGTCTTAGTTACAGCTGGAGTTATTCTCGCCGAACGGTGTCGTGGCAGTATCACTCCTGTAACCCCTGCACATTCGGCTGAACGTAAAATGGCTCCTAAATTCCCAGGATCAGTCACTCCGTCCACAATGAGAAAAAAAGGTTTTGGATCGCTTGCTTTTGATTCTATTAATTCCTCTATTTCATAATTCGGCAAAGGCGCCGCTAAAGCAATAACGCCTTGTGGAGATTCTGTTTTAGCCATTGATTCAAAACGTCCTCGGGGAATTTCTCTTATTGGTGCTTTTGCTTCATCTGCTAAATCAATTATGTCATCCAGTATTGGTGCATCATCAAGGTCTCCAGCTAAGAAAACTTCCCGAGTTTTACGAGTTGCTGCAATAAGTAACTCCCTCACGGCTTGACGACCTTCAACTTGATCTCCTAATAAAACATTTTGTTGAGATCTGCGCTGCCTTAAGGGCGTTGTGCCCCTCTGACTTTTATTACCTTTTGTATTTCCCTTGCTATTACGTTTCTTGTTCATGATTTGGAAATAAGAGCAACTACCAGACAAGCAGCTCCTTTCCCCTCCCCTATAAACCCTAAACCTTCAGATCTACGACCTTTAACTGTGACAGGAGCGTTAAGAAGTTTTGACATCCGATCTTGAATATTATTCTTGTGTGCGCTAATTGAAGGTGCTTCTAAAATCACATTGCAATCCACATTGCACACTTCCCAACCTTTTTCTTTCAATAACCCGACAACATTTTTAAGTAACTCCATGCTGTTTGCATTTAAAAAAGAGGGATCTGTGTCAGGGAAAAGTTGGCCTATATCGTCCATGCCTGCCGCTCCCAATAGCGCATCAGTAATTGCATGAGCTAATAGATCGGCATCGCTGTGTCCATCTAAACCTGGACCTGGTAAAGTTTCCCCTCCAATGATTAGAGGGCGGTCGGAATCTTCGGAAAAAGGATGAACATCAAAACCTTGTCCGATTCTGAAAGTAGACATAACCATCCTCTTCAATTGGTTTTTTTGGCGATCAAAAACTGTTCAGCAATTAACAAATCTGATTTAACTGTAATCTTTAAATTACTTACATCACCATCAACAAAATCGATTATTCCACCTGCTAATTCAACTAGTGAAGAATCATCAGTTGCTTCTTTGTAACTTAAATAAGCTTTGCGTAACAAAGATGCATTGAACGCCTGTGGGGTCTGAACAATTAATACTTCATCTCTATTTATCTGTTTACCATCAATAGACCTCAATGAATCAGCTATTGGCACTACTGGCACTACTGCTTCAGCCCCATTTCTTACTTTGTCAACAACCAATTCGAACAAGTCTTGGGAAGCAAGGGGTCTTACAGCATCATGAACAATCACTATCTCTGAATCATGCGGCACTTTCTCCAGTCCACATCTAACTGATTCGGATCTTGTTGCTCCTCCTTCTACTATTTCATGAACTTGATCAATGCTTTTAAGACAACTCCTCACAAAATCAATGTCATCCGCTGAAGTTACAACGACTATCCCATAAGACACAGAAGAAGCATTAAGAGTTGAATGAAGCAGAACTGGCATTCCTGCGAGTTCTGCTAACTGTTTTTTACCCCCGAAACGGAGTCCCTCTCCTGCAGCAACTAAAACTGTCCAAATTTTCATAACAGATCCTTTATAGCTGAAAAAAAATTAAACAAGTATCTTGCTTCGTCTAAATAGTTTCTACGTATTAGCATGACTTATGAAATGATAGATCACACCCTTTTTGTTGAATCAATGCTTTTCGGCAAGCTAAATGAAGAAGAGCTTGAAATAATTGTAAAAGCTTCAAGTGAAAGAGACTTGCTAAGAGGAGACGTCTTATTTCGCGAAAATGATAAACCTGACTCTCTTTTTCTTGTCAACTCGGGTCGAATAGCCATAGTTAATAAATCATTTATAGGTAAAGAATCCGTCGTGGCTCTTATGGAAAACGGGGATCTTTTCGGCGAAATGGGCTTATTTGATGATAGAGGAAGGTCTGCTGAAGCTCGCGCATTAGAGGAGTCGTCTGTAATCGAGGTGCCTTTTAAACCGATTAAAGCACTCTACGAAAAAGATCCTTCCCAGCTTTGGGAAGTCGTAAAGATGCTTGTCGACCGTCTAAGAAATATGGATGAAGTTTTAGCTGACTCTGTTTTCCTAGATGTAACCGGAAGAACAGCCAAGAGACTTCTTGAAATTTCTGACAATGAAGATGAATTTTCGTTACCGGTGACTCAAGAAGAGTTGGCCGGAATGGTTGGGGCATCAAGAGAGCGAGTAAATAAAGCTATAGCTTCATTTATTAAACTTGGCTGGATTGAACAATTCGACCGCACATACAGAATTATCAATCGCGAACAACTTACGATACGTTCACGCTAGCTATCACCCAAGATCCAATTTTTTGCCTTTATCCACGCATCTTTAGCATCTAATGGCCGATGGGCAGGCCTAGAAGGATCATGCACAAACCCGTGGTCAGCTCCTTCATAACTGGCCACGGTAACTCCTGTTGATTGCAAAAGATCTACATCTTCTTTTGGAGTCCAATTATCGTTACAACCCACAATCGCTAATACGGAGTCGGCATCACCTTTTTCTAAACAAGAAACGGGCTCTGACTGAGTATCAGATTTCCAGGCTTCTGGAACTCTGATCATTCCATAGAAAGAACAATGTTTAGAAAATCTCCGTGAAGAAACAGATTTCAGTGTGTACATGCCCCCCATACAGAATCCCAAAATTGCTACTTGATCGCTTTGAATTAGGTCAGCAGCTTCTATTGCATCACCTATAACTCGAATATCTTCCAGTCCTGAAGCCGCTCCAAGTCTTTCTTCTACGTTGAAGTGCTCTAAACCGGGATAAAGCTCAAAAGAACAAACGTTTACATCCCATTCACTCGCTAAATGCTTGACCATGTCATAAAACAAAGGCCTTAGACCCATGATGTCAGGTATAACAACAAGACCTAGTTCGCTTTGCTTTGAAATTGATTTTTCAATTACTGCATTTGTACCTGAAGGGAGAATTATTTGCATGGACTAATCCTATTAGTGGCAAAAAGAATTAGTTTTATTTCCCAAATAGTTCAGCGAAACCTTCAATCTTAGGATGCGTGAAACCGCTTGGAATCGGTATCTGGCTTTGCATTAAAACTGTTGACATTCCAAGACTCCGAGCTGCCTCTAACGTAGAGATATCAGAATCGACCAGAAGCATATTTGAAAAAGAAACACCTGTTAAACGTCGTAGAGCTTCAAATATAGAATTGCTTGGCTTTCTCACGCCATATTCTCCGCTAACAATCCAGTGTTGAATCTGGTCTTCGACACCCAGCCGTTCACGTAATTGTTGCGACCAAGATAAAACAGAATTAGTGATGCAAGCTACTGGGATTCCACGTCTTCTCATTTGATCTAAAAACGGCATTGCATCAGATCTGAGGCGTACAAGATTTAAATACTGAGAGTCTATTAATTCTGAGTCACCTTGGAGTCCAACACTTTCCCAAAACTCCTCAGAATTTAATTGTCCTAAGCTCGCCGCTCTATAGCGATCAGCGATTTCATCTGCATCAACTAGTCCACCATTTTCTCTTACGAAAGGGACTAGTAATCCCTCTGGGTCAGCTCCTCCATCCCAAATAACACCCTTCCCGCCAACTACAACAAGTTTGATGCTCGTATCGACTTCTTGATCATCTTTAGTCATAACATTTTCAATAATCTCTGGAGTTTTTCTACGTTTCTTTGAATTTTCAGAATTTCTGTCAGTTCGAGAACCCGAAGTGAAATCCCTAAAACCCCTAAATAATAAGAACAATAAAGCTGCACTTAGAAAAACATAAGCGACTGTTCTCCAAGCTTTTGGTTTTGAGTAATCAACGGTAGAGGAAGTCGAAAAAGGTGTGGAGGTCTGATCTCCTAAAGGAACAGTCCACACATCATTGTTAAAATCATTGTCTTTGGTGCCGGGTAAGGAAACTGAAAAATTCATTAGAAACGAATCAGCAGGATCACAAATAGCTTCACACCCAGACAAAAAAGAAAGGTCTTCTAAAGTTCTTCCAAAAAGATCACCTCCCAAGACTTGATCTAATGCAGAATCCGAAAATAAAGAAAGCCCCTTTGAAAGATCAATCTTTCCTTCGATTGTCCATACTTTCTTAGCGAATGATTTTTCGCTCAAAAGGCTGACTTCGGAAAAAACTGAAGGTCCCGCTATCTCCTCTAAAACGCTAATTAAGGAATCTACACTTGTGAAATCTTTTGTTGCTAAAACGACTGTTTTAGATTCTTCTTTAAGGTTCTCAGGTAACGAAACTTTCCATCCTGAAGAAAGCAAATCTTCTGTTCGAAGTTGCTTTTCTAGATCTCCTACTAAAGCACTTGCCGAACTGTCAAGTTCAACAGAAACTCCGACATTTCCTGTTCCATCGTCTTCAACATTTACCACCACTGAACTTTCAACTTTGCAAGCCGCTACTAGAAAGGTGACTATAAGCAGAAGTAAAAATTTTTTCATATCAGATTTTGGGAGATTTGCTAATTCTAAACACTAGCAAATCAGCTAAATAGAACTCCTTGATGGAGTTAAAATAGCTGACAAATTTCTATTCAACTCCCTCAGTTACCATCTCCATGGTCGGTGGTTCAAATCCTGCAGTTGAACGGAAAACTACTTTCTTACCATCATAGGTAGAGTCATCGGCACTATCTTCTGGAACATCTTCTACGTCCACAATTACGATTTCACCTGCTTTAAATTCTTTATATAGTAAGCGTTCTGAAAGTGGATCCTCTATAAGTCTTTGAATGGCTCGTCTTAAAGGTCTAGCTCCTAGTGTTGGATCATAGCCATGTTCGGCTAAGTGACGTTTAACATCGTCAGTCAACTCCAAACCTATTCCTTGGCCGGCTAATTGGCTAGATAAACGGCTTATCATCAAATCAACAATTCTTGTTACTTCTTCCATGGTCAGTTCATGGAAAACAATTGTTTCATCAATTCGGTTAAGAAACTCTGGGCGAAAATGGAGTTTTAGAGCATCTTGAACTTTTTCTTTCATCCTCTCATAGCTAACAGCTTCATCTGCTTTAGTGAAACCTAAATTAGCTTTACGCAAATCGGCTGTCCCTAAGTTAGATGTCATTATTAGTACTGTATTTCGGAAGTCCACTGAGCGTCCTTGGGAGTCGGTCAGCCTGCCTTCTTCGAGTATCTGTAATAGTGTGTTGAACACATCAGGGTGAGCTTTTTCAACTTCATCAAAAAGAACTACAGAAAATGGTTTCCTTCTTACGGCTTCTGTCAGTTGGCCCCCTTCGTCATAACCTACGTAGCCTGGCGGTGAACCTAAAAGCCTACTTACTGTGTGCTTTTCCATATATTCAGACATGTCAAGAGATATCAAGGCCTGTTCATCACCAAAAAGAAACTCTGCCAATGTTTTAGCCAATTCCGTTTTACCAACTCCTGAAGGACCAAGGAAAACAAATGAACCTGACGGCCGTTTGGGATCTTTTAAACCTGCCCTAGTTCGTCTAATTGCTTGACTAACCGCATGGATTGCATCCTCTTGGCCGATTACTCGCTTATGAAGATCATCTTCCATGTGGAGAAGTTTTTGAGTTTCTTCTTCCGTGAGTTTGTATACAGGTATGCCCGTCCATACGGATAGAACTTCAGCTATACACTCTTCATCTACTTCGTCAAAAAGATCAACACCGGATGATTTGATCTCTTCTTCTCGTTCAGACTTACTCGAAATTAGTTCCTTTTCGCGGTCTCGTAGATTTCCTGCTTCTTCAAAATCTTGAGATTCAACAGCTGCTTTTTTACGCTGAACGACTTCAGCTAGTTCAACTTCAAGTTCCCTTAGATCATCTGGAGTATTCATGCGCCTAAGACGAAGACGGGAACCTGCCTCATCAATTAGATCGATTGCTTTATCTGGAAGATGGCGGTCCGAAATGTAACGATCAGCCAAGTTAGCCGCCGCTATTAGAGCTTGATCAGTAATTGTGACTCTGTGATGTGTTTCATATCGCTCTCTTAAACCCTTAAGTATCTCGATCGTATGTGCAACATCAGGCTCGTCAACAGTTATTGGTTGAAAACGTCGTTCTAAGGCAGCATCTTTTTCTATATGTTTCCTGTATTCTTCTATAGTCGTTGCACCAATTGTCTGAAGTTCACCCCTAGCCAACATAGGTTTTAAAATCGATGCTGCGTCTATTGCTCCTTCTGCCGCACCAGCTCCAACTAAAGTATGAATTTCATCTATAAACAAAACAATATCGCCTCTTGTTTTGATTTCTTTTAGAACTTTTTTGAGACGTTCTTCGAAATCACCCCGATAACGGCTTCCGGCGACCAAGGCACCTAGGTCCAAGGTGTAAATTTGCTTACCTTGAATTGTTTCCGGGACATCCCCACCGGCAACCATTTGAGCAAGACCTTCAACAATGGCTGTCTTACCTACTCCTGGTTCTCCCACAAGTACGGGATTGTTTTTTGTTCGACGTGACAGAACCTGCATAATTCGTTCCAATTCACGCTTGCGGCCAATTAACGGATCTAATTTTTTTTCTGTTGCTGCTTGAGTCAGATTTCTTCCAAACTGATCAAGAACAAGCGAACCAGACGGGGAATCCGTTCCTCTACCCCCAGAAGTGGCACCAGCTTTTTCAGAAGCTGCTCCCATAGGGCCACCTGATCCGGCATAACCCGATAGGAGTTGAATTACTTGTTGCCGGACTCTGGACAAATCAGCACCCAACTTAACCAATACTTGAGCTGCGACTCCCTCCCCTTCACGGATGAGACCCAGAAGTATATGCTCAGTCCCTATATAATTATGGCCTAATTGAAGCGCTTCTCTTAAAGATAGTTCTAGAACTTTCTTAGCACGTGGTGTAAAAGGTATATGGCCACTTGGAGAACTTCCACCTTGCCCAATTAGTTCCTCTACTTGACCACGCACTCCTTCAAGTGAAATCCCTAAAGATTCCAATGCCTTGGCAGCCACTCCTTCACCTTCATGGATAAGCCCCAATAAAATATGCTCGGTACCAATGTAATTATGATTAAGCAGACGCGCTTCTTCTTGCGCTAATACCACCACACGACGAGCTCTATCTGTGAACCGTTCAAACAATTGGCAATCTCCCAAAAATCAAACTAATTAATAATTATTGTATCTATCTCTGTAATGTAACAGCGATAAAGAAAACAGCTATTTTAAGAACCTTCTTTTAACAGTTTCGAGATGGGGTAAAAATGTCGTATCCTCAGCACGTGGATGATGACTCCTACACACTACTTACCCTGCCGGGTATTAAAAGTGCCTTAGAAAGAGTAGAAGAAGAATTGAGGATAGCTGTTAAAGCTGAAGAGCCTCTTCTTACAAAACTTTCGCGTCATCTGATTGACGCAGGAGGTAAGCGGATTAGGCCAAGTCTTGCTATTGCATCTTCTCAAATACTTGAAAATAAACCAGTTGCTCCAAGCCAAGAAGTGATTCTTGGTGGAGTTGCAGTCGAACTAGTCCATCAAGGTTCGCTTTACCACGATGATGTAATGGACGGAGCTAAAACTCGCAGGAACGTGAAGAGCGTCAATGAGGAATGGGGTAACCATGAAGCAATTCTTGGAGGAGACTATCTATTAGCAAGAGCTTCTGAAATTGCCGCTGGGTTAGGAGCCGAAGTGGCTGGTCTGCTTGCTTCAACTATTGCCGCACTCTGTGAAGGACAAATTCGTGAAGTTAATTCTGCATATGACATAACTAGAACTGAGGAAGCATACATGTCTTCGATTGCAGGTAAAACCGGTGCCCTCCTTTCAGCCTCAGCAAAAGTTGGAGCAATTGTTTCTGACTACCCAGAAGATGTGGTCAAGGCAGTAACGACATTTGGAAATCTCTATGGGATTGCTTTCCAAATCGTTGATGACTTATTGGATGTAATGGCAACTGAAAAAGAACTAGGTAAACCTTCAGGGAACGACATGCTAGAAGGTGTTTACACCCTTCCAGTTATTAGAACTCTTAAAGGTCCAAATGGCGAAGCTTTAAAAGATCTATTAAGTAACCCTATTTGCAGTGATGAGAGAGACCAAGCCTTGATGCTTGTTAGATCAGATGAAGCCATAATTTCAACAGTGGAAACAGCTCTAGATTTTACATCTAAGGCCCAAGAGTCTCTAAAAGACCTTCCTGACAATCCAACAGCAGAGATACTTAAATCTACTTGTACCATTCTCGCAAATCAGGTCAACCATTTTAAGAGTAGTGAATAATTATTCTTGCTCAGGTCTTAACGTGGGGAAAAGAATTACATCTCGAATCGCCTGAGTATCGGTGAGAAGCATTACTAAGCGATCTATTCCTATACCGAGTCCACCTGTTGGCGGTAATCCATATTCCAAAGCCCTTAAATAATCTTCATCAACAACCATTGCTTCCTCATCTCCCGCATCTCGACTCTTTTCCTGCGCGGCAAAACGTGACCTCTGGTCTTCCGAGTCAACAACTTCAGAAAATGCGTTGCACAGTTCCCGACCAGCAACAATAGCTTCAAACCGCTCAACCAACTCAGGATTACTCCTATGAGCTCTTGAAAGAGGTGATACTTCTTGGGGGTAATCAGTTACAAAAATTGGCCCCCACAGCTCAGGTTCAGTTGTCTTCTCATAAAGTTCGAGAATCAACTTTCCAGCTCCATAATGTTCTTTAAATGGGACTGAAAGATCTTCACAAAGTTTTCTCAACTCTTCTATTGGGGTTTGTAAATTGATTTCAGTTTGAATTTTTTCATTTAAAAGGTCCAACATACTAGATCTTTTCCAAGGAGTTGAAAGGTCTAATTCACGACCGTCGTATTGAATTACTGTTGAACCACAAATTTCTACGGCAAGTTCAGAGACCAAATCTTCTACTAGTCTCATAATGTCTTCGTAATCTGCATAAGCCTCATAGAGTTCAAGCATTGTAAATTCTGGGTTATGACGTGTGGAAATACCTTCGTTTCTGAACACTCGAGCCATTTCGAAAACTTTTTCAAATCCCCCAACAACCAACCTCTTTAGATACAATTCGGGTGCAATTCGCAAAAATAAATCGACATCAAGAGCATTGTGATGAGTTTGAAAAGGACGAGCTGCAGCCCCTCCTGGAATTGGATGGAAAACCGGTGTTTCTACTTCCATAAAATCTCGGTTCTCCAACCACTTGCGAATTAACGAAATGATCCGACTTCTTGTTTTAAATGTCTCACGTGATTCTTCGGTAACCCAAAGATCCACATATCTTTGTCTGTAACGAATATCAGTGTCAGATATACCGTGCCATTTATCAGGGAAAGAACGCTTCGCTTCGGCTAAACGAACCCATGAGTCGACACGAACAGAAATTTCACCTCTCTTCGTTTTAATAACTTCACCAGTCACTCCCAGCCAATCACCCAAATGCAAGTTTGAGAAAAGTTCAAAATCAGGGCTGTTTTTTTCGGAAGCAAACAACTGAATACGCTCAGTTGAATCCTGTAAAACACCAAAAACTATTTTTCCTTGATCCCGACGCAACATCAATCTTCCTGCCACTGAAACCGTTACTCCGCTACCATCCCCTTCAGCTAGATCTGAATACTCGGAAAGGATTTGAGAAGCTGAATTTGTCACTTCGAAACGGAAAGGAATTTCTCTATCCATCATCACCTCTATTTAAATCGTATACAAGTCTTAGCCCATGCAAAGTTAAAAATGGTTCTACGTGATCGATCGATTTTGCTACTGGAGCAATTAGATGTGCTAAACCACCAGTAGCGATTACTATGCAATCGTTTAGCTCTTTTCTGAAACGCTCAACCATCCCATCTACTTGCGATGCAAAACCATAAACAGCACCTGATTGAAGGGACTCGACTGTACTTTTACCAATAACACTTCGTGGTTCAGTCAATTCGATAGCTCTTAAGGCAGCAGCTCGTTCGAAAAGGGCGTCCAAACTAATCTCAATACCGGGGGCTATAGCACCGCCGAGAAACTCGCCTTCTGAAGAAATAACGTCGAAATTATTTCCGGTCCCAAAATCAACAACTACAGATGGACCACCGTATAAATCGAAAGCAGCAACAGCATTTGCAATACGGTCTGCCCCGACCTCACGGGGATTGTCATAGAGAATGGACATTCCAGTTCGTACTCCAGGTTCAATAACCACCGGTTCTAATTCCATATACCTGCCAACCATCTCACGAAGACTTGCCAGCACACGTGGAACACCTGAACAAATCGCGATTCCTTCGAATTCATCCTTATAACCAGAAGACCTAACCAGATCTCTAATAATTACCGCGTGTTCATCAGAAGTTCGATCATCGTCAGTAGCAATTCGCCAATAATCCAAAAGTCCAGCATCGGCTTCGCTGGATGATGAAGAACTTTCGTAAAGCCCTATAACCGTCTGAGTATTTCCTACATCAATGGTTAGGAGCATTCTTTTCCTCTCATAAGTCACTTTTCTAGCAAAAAGTTAGTCTCACACAAAGATAAGACAACCAATTCACTAACACTCATTTTAAAACCTATTAATCCTAAATGAAGTGAAAGAATTACCTGTTTCAGGGTAGTCCCTTGAGGGCCTTCTAGTAGTCGACTTTCAACTTTCAGGGAATAACAACGCCAATATTGTCTATTAATCGAGCGTTTCCGAACTTACATGCGATTAATATTCGAATCTTTCTACCAGAATCACTTAATAAGTCAAGTGGAGTAAAAGTTTCAGAGTCGACAACCTCTATGTAATCTAAATCGCCTTTTGATTCGTTTCTAACAATGTCACTTATCAATTTTTTCAGATTTTCAGAATTTTTTTCTCCATCTACAATCGACTCTGCTCCTACGTTCAAAGCACGGTAAAGCACAGGGGCATCTGCACGTTGCTCTTCTGTCAAATAAACATTTCGGCTTGAAAGGGCTAGTCCGTCAATTTGACGGATAGTTGGACATGCAACAATTTCAACAGGGAATCGACGACGTTTCACAAGATCATTAACAACCATTATCTGTTGGAAATCTTTTTCTCCAAAATATACATAAGCATCGCCAACGATTTCAAAAAGTCGTGCAACCACTTTTGCAACACCCTGAAAATGGGAAGGTCTACTCTTTCCTTCAAGAATTTTCCCAAGTTCACCAATTTCTTCTAGTTCCGGTGGTCCTTTTGGATATATCTCTTTCTGTGTCGGACAGAAAAGAAGATCGACTTTATGCTTTGCACAAATCTCCTTATCTTTTTCAAAATTCAAAGGATAATCATCTAAATCTTCTTCAGGTGAAAACTGAAGTGGATTTATAAAAATAGAAACTACGGTAGTTTTTTTCTCCCTAACTGAAGTATCGATCAGTGAGGTATGCCCCTCATGAAGAGCACCCATTGTTGGGATGAAACCTATCTCTTCTCCTAAGTTTCGCTTTTCACTTAAAAGATTTTGGAAATCCTTAACAGATGTAACTATTTCCATGGAAACTATGAATTACTTTTACTTTCAATCTCTATAAGTTCAACTATCTCACGACCGTCACTTCCAATTTGCTTTTCAAGAAGTTGCTCAACAACTTCAATTGCGCGTGGACCTGTTGGAACCAATTCACGCCATAAAAGGTACGCTGCGATAAGACCACAAATTTGATCACCCAACTCTTCTCGATGTAACAACACCTTTGGATTATCATCCAATAAAGAATTCAGTCGGGTAAATAAAGCAGTTAATCTTGTCAAGCCCTCCTCCGCTCCCCCAAAAGGCATCTGAACCCACCTCACACCTTGGCTTTCATATGCCTTGATGTTGTCGTCATTAGCGAGAAGTGATACGACCACATCAAAGTTATTTTGTCTTATCCAAATAACTTCCTCTTGTCGTCGAACGCTTCTATGGCTTTCGCCAAAACCTCCCGGTCTTTCACAAATAGCGAAAGAGTCTTTGATTACCCAATAAAATTTTCTTGGTTCTATCCCTTGCGCCCACTTACCTCTCATCAGCAAACCTTAATTTAACGGAAGATAGATCTTGAAATTGTTTCAAAAAAAGTAACTGCATCAGATCGGAGGCTACAGGAGTAAGAACTAGAGAACGCGAGTTAATCAACTTTAATTTTCTCAACTTATTAGCTCTCCGAACTAGCTACCCAGATATCAGGCAAATTTCTATAACGTTCAGCTACGTCTAAGCCATAACCAACTAACCAATCAGCTGGAACTTGAAAACCGGCGTACTTTATAGTGTCTTCTTCAAATTGAAAATCTTCTCTGACTAGAAGAGCGCAAATCTCTAAGCTTGCAGGGTTTCTAGCAAGTAAGTTCTTTCGTAAAAAATTAAGAGTTAGTCCACTATCAACTATGTCTTCAACTAAAAGAACATGTCGACCAGCTAAGTCAAGATCAAGATCTTTAACAATTCGCACCACTCCAGATGATGTTGTCGAATGTCCGTATGAGGAAACAGCCATAAAATCGAACTCTATTGGTAAATCAATAGCCCTTGATAAATCACTCATAAAAACAAATGCCCCTTTTAAAACTCCAACCAAAAGAGGTGCTTCTTTTGAATAGTCCTGACTGATTTGTTTTCCTAATTCGTCAACCTTCTCAGCTACTTGTTCTGCTGTTATTAAAACATGTTGGGGAGTTGGTATATTGTTTGTTTTTTCTTGGCTCATTAATAGGACCTTATCTTCTGAATAGTTTGATAATAAATTAGTCTGTTTCTTGAGAAATTTTTGTGTTAACTGAAAATTTAACTTTTCCTTGAGATCTGTCTACTCGAAACCCACCAGGAATTTCTGTTCCTTTAATTTCTCCTCTTATAATCTGTAAAACTCTGTTAATTGAAGAAGAATCTGGCGGCAAACCAATTTTGTCTGATAGCCATTCTTGAATTGCAAATTTAACCACAGGGTCAGAGTTATCATCTACTGACCGCACATCTGTTATATCGAGATCTTTAATCAAGTCACCTAAAATTCCAGAAGCTTCTCCTGCCAAATTTGCATGTCTGGCCAACAATGGGACAGGATCACGGCCGCCTACTTCAGCTAACAACGGAATCACCTCGTTGCGAATCCTGTTGCGTGTAAATCTAGGATCAAAATTCATCGGATCATTTACTGGATCTAATTTTTCTGAAAAACAAAGCTCCTTGGTCTCACTACGACGTAATCCTAAAATTGGCCTTCTATGAGGCTCCCCAATTCCTGCTGTTCCTTGCACACCCGAACCTCTTAATAAGTTCAATATTACGGTTTCGGCTTGATCGTCCGCTGTATGACCTGTAAGAACTTGTGGAGGCAAAACCTTTCTTCTCGCATCGCGCGCCCGAGCTTCTAAGTTTGGGCCATCTTCAACGAACGCTTTAACACTATGTGCTTTTACACCTAAATCACTGGCCACCTTACAAACCATTTCCCCTTCGTCATTAGAAGTCTCTCTAAGTCCGTGGTCTACATGCCATACAGTTACTTTCAAATCAGCGTTTACAGCTAACAAAAGTAAAGCTAATGAGTCAGCTCCACCCGAAACAGCACAATCAACCTCAGTTCCACTCATAGGAAATACAGAACGAACTTGCAGTTCAGAAATTAAATCACTACTCATTACTAAGCCTTTTGATTCGAGCGATCCAAAGATTAGGATCCTTGATCTCCTCCAGTTTCGGCAAGTTATCAGGATGCTCCCAAACCATGTTCAAAAAATCCATTCCTTCTAACTCTTCAATAGCGTAAATAAATTCTTCCCCTTGTTCATATTGTGCCAATTTTGCTTCGATACCAATAAGTTTTTGGAAGATCTTTGTAGCTCCGCTAGCAGACTTTCTTCTTTGACTTACTACTTTTTCGAATCTTTTTTGATTTTTAACATGACCTTTTCCCGCTCGACTCATAATTACATCACCATGACCTTCAAGTAGAGTCATGAGAGCAGCTATTTCCTTGACTGAATCTTTCTGATCCATAGCTGTAAAAAAATTAGACATTTTAAATTCAGTTAAACGCGAACTCCCAGGATCTTTCAGGAGTTTTATTTGTGAGTTGTTTTTCTCTTCTGATTCATCCGTAACAATTTGAACTTCTTGAAGAAGATTTTTTACCAGTGACAAATAGTGTTCCCTCATCCAAGACACACCTGTAAATTGAGCTCTGTGTGTTAATTCATGAATAGCTAGCCATAACCGGAACCCATCTGGATCAAAAGCATACCGGCGTTCTATCGCACAGATATTGGGACCGACATAATAAACCAAGTCTTGATCTTTCAAATCTTCATTATCTAAAACTAATAAATCATATTGACCCAAAACTCGTGTAGACATCCAACCTAAAACTGCACCTATCTCCAAAGCCGCTACACGCGAAGAGATAGAAGCTTTCTTCATTTCAGAATCTTCTGCCATCACTGGCTTTAATAAACGTTTTAAAGAAGAAAAGTTTGCTCGAATCCAACCACTTCTATCGACGACTTTTGCCCTTGCTTCACCTGAAAAGGATTTTAAACCCGTTGAAGTTTCTACCAATTTTTCAGCAGTTGAAGTAAAGCCACTAAAAGACTCATTCAAACCTTTTAAGTAACTCACATCATTAAAAGGAGCTCTGTTAGCTATTTGGTTAGCTACCTTTTCTGCTAGACCCCAATCAACTGTCATGCCTTCTACAGAGCTGGCTTGATAACGCTCCACAGGAATACCTGGAAGTTAACGCTTGGGGTAACGCGTAGAAGAGACTTTCCCTAAATAACCAATCAAAGCAGCGATTAAAGAGACAACTCCCACCACTACCAAGGGAACAGCTAACCAATAGTGCCAAATTACTCCACCAATAATATTCATAGAACAAATCTTACGTTAATTGACAAAAAAGATGACACTTTTCCTGAGCCCGCGCGGGGAATTGAACCCCGGACCTGTTCATTACGAATGAACCGCTCTGCCAACTGAGCTACACGGGCGCAAATGCAATATTAGTATCGACAATTAAACATGAGACAAAAAAGTACTTCTAAGCTCTTTCTAAGGGCGCCCAAGCCAGTAAAAGCCTTTTTTCTCCCTTAGAAGAAAAAGAAATTACTGCTTCAGCCCTGTCTCCAGACCCGCTTACGCTCACTACTACACCCATACCCCAAGCTTTATGTTTTACATCATCTCCAGGTTGTAAAGCCAACAAATGAGCTTCCGTTGACTTTGAATCTTTTTCAGTCTGATTTGTTCCTTTTCCGAAAATTCTTCCTGATGGCTCCTCAGAAGAAAATTGATCTGTGGAAATAAAATCCCATTCGTCTATATCCGAAAAACTTTCAGTTGAATTTCCGAAACTTCTAATACTTTTCCGCGACCCTTCACGTTGTATTAACCCATCTGGAATGTCATCTAAAAATCTACTAGGTGGGTTGTACTGAGTTTGACCGTGCAACATTCGACTCCAAGCGTTGCAAAGGTGAAGGATTTTTCTTGCTCTTGTAATTCCTACATAAGCTAGTCTTCGCTCTTCTTCCATTTGATCCGGGTCGCCCAAAGCTCGGACATGGGGGAAAATACCTTCCTCCATACCAAGTAAGAAAACAACTGGAAATTCAAGCCCTTTAGCAGCATGAAGTGTCATAAGTAAGACTTCTCCGTCACCCAAATCAGAACTCTCATTTGGTATCTCATCAGTGTCTGCTACCAATCCAACCCGTTCCAAAAATTCAGAAATATCCGAAAATTCAGAAGCAGCGCCAACTAGTTCAGACAAATTTTCTAGACGGCCCTCAGCTTCGATTGTTCTCTCTTCTTCTAAATCACTTATGTACCCTGACTGTTCTAAAGAAAATTCAATTATGTCTGCAGGTCCAAGATCGAGACGAGATTGTGATTCCTCAAGTAAATTTAGAAAAGATTCAATTCCTTTCAGTGCTTTACCCGACACTCCAGCTTTGGAGGCGTCAAAGAGCGCTAGAAACAAATCAATTTGGTTTTTATCTGCCCATTCTTCTATCTTGCCTAACGAAGTATCCCCCACCCCACGTTTAGGAACATTAATCACGCGCCTAAGTGCAACTTCATCCAAAGGATTTACTGCTAAACGCAAATATGCAAGAGCGTCTCTAACTTCACGTCGATCATAAAACCGTGTACCTCCAACAACGCGATATGCCATACCTAAGCGATTTAATTGCTCTTCGACAGCTCGGCTCTGGGCGTTTGTACGATAAAAAATTGCAACATCAGACAGCCCTGAATACCCCGCTTTTTTATAGGAAATGATCTTTTCTGCAACCCAATTAGCTTCATCATCTTCATTGCTGGCTTGATACAGAACAATCGATTCGCCATCACCTTCTTCTGTCCATAGCTCCTTTGGTTGGCGACCAGAATTTCTGCTTATAACTTCATTTGCTGCATCAAGTATTGTTTGAGTTGATCTGTAGTTCTGATCCAAAACGATTACCGTTGCGTCAGGAAAAGATTTTTCAAAATTAAGAATATTTCTTACATCTGCTCCTCTGAACTGATAGATCGATTGGTCACTATCACCTACTACACAAATATTTCGGTGCTCGGCTGCCAGAAGGGAAACAAGTTCATTTTGAATCAAATTTGTGTCTTGATACTCATCTACCAGAACGTGTTTGAAACGGTTTTGCCATTGACCCAAGACTGACTTATTTTTTCTAAAAAGAATCACCGTATTAAGCAACAAGTCATCAAAATCCATTGCACTTGCTCTCTTAAGTCTTGCTTGGTATTCAACGAAGATTTCACTGACCTTCTGGTCATAAGGGTTTTCTGTACTATCTAAAAAATCATTTGGATTAATTCCCTCATTCTTCAGGCCCGAAATTTTCGATAATAAAGCTCGGGGAGGAAATCTTTTTAAATCAAAATTTAGATCTTTTATTACATGGCCCATTAAACGGGCAGCATCACCTTGATCATAAATTGTGAAATTTGGCGAAAATCCAATTTCATCTGATGCCTGTCGAAGAATTCGAACACATGCTGAATGGAAAGTTGAAACCCACATCTTGTCAGCTACGGGACCAACAAGATCTACTACTCTGTGTCGCATCTCTTCTGCAGCCTTGTTTGTAAAAGTAATAGCAAGAATTTCAAAAGGTGAAACAGCTTTTTGATTAATTAAGTAAGCGATTCTGCTTGTTAACACTCGTGTTTTTCCAGAACCGGCCCCTGCTACTACAAGAAGTGGGCCACCTCCATGAGTTACGGCTTCTTTCTGAGCAGGATTTAACTCGAGATTAAATTCTGCATGCTCTTCTTTACTTGAAAAAAGTTCACCCACAGAATCACCCTACTGTGGGTATGGGACTTACTCGGTTAAGACAAATAATTAAGATGAGACTTCAATTACCAAAGCTGATCTGTATAGCGATCGGTTCCAACTACTGTCGGAAAGAAAGGAGCGGCAAAAAATATTTTGCCCACGTCTGATGAATCAACTGCTTTCCCATATTCAATAAAACTGTCCCAGACTTCACGAGGATCATTTCCCATGAAGAAAAGCTGCATATACCGATTTTCACCTCCTGATGAGGTGCCGAGGTCCATTGGCGCCTTACCAGTCATTTCATCCTGACCGGGAACTGGTTTCCACATAGAACAAGATTCTGCAGCACCAGATTTGAATAAAGTCGATAAAGCACCGTTTTCTAACCAGTCTTCAAATTCAGAATTTTCTATTCCATGATTTCTCTCGATTGCAACTGAAACAAGACCCTTATATCCATGATCTAACGCCAACTCCATAGGCACGGGGTTATCATCACGATAATAATTGCTCAAGTGATCGTACAAAGCCGTATGTGCGTGCTTACGTTCACTAAATCCACGACCTTCGGCGTATAAACGTTGTACTTGTTGGGCTCCCCAGTTGAAATGGTCATCATGATGGCCCTTTTCAACCCAGTAGATAGCGAGGTATGAGCCACTGTCCCAGGGGTTAGCGAGAGCATTGGTTTCATCTGCGGGGAATCTAAAATCTTTCAATTCACGTGTAGATACCCATCTGCCTCCTGCGAAACAGTAGGGGCCGGTCATACATCCACCGTAGAAATGGTCACGTTCGTACCACCTGTTATATGCAACCTCATGGCCGGGGTTTGGGTCAACCAATGTGAAAAGCATGCTCCCAACTTTTAAGGGACGGTCAGTAGTTTTTTCTATTTTCATCTAAATCAAATTTTCCCTTATTTCATTCCCACTCAATAGTTCCTGGTGGTTTAGAAGTCACGTCGTAAACAACTCTGTTAACACCTTCCACCTCATTAATGATTCGGCTGGAAATTCGTTCCAACAGATTATGTGGTAAACGTGCCCAATCAGCTGTCATGGCATCTTCGCTAGTTACTGCTCTTATTATCACTGGGCGTGCATAAGTTCGTTCATCACCCATAACTCCTACTGAACGGATATC
>MDTG01063263.1_pt1 | contig 18958 bp, 14 predicted proteins | sample 811421 | NCBI WGS metagenome assembly MDTG01 (sample SAMN05326645, study PRJNA326480) | marine metagenome | isolation source: seawater | place: Pacific Ocean: South East | collected 2011
GAAGACGAACATGGCCAGGTTGTGCTCGAACACTGGTGACGCGGATTCTGGATCTTGCAAGGGCAGACATCGCATTTGTAACACACTCAGTTAGAGACATCGCGCTTGATAAAGACCATGAAAATTGAATCTGACGTGGCAGACACCCCACTGCTCTAACCGAGGGTGTCTCAAGACGAATCGAAGGACCAATGATGGTTCCATCATCTTCCGGGCTATGTAGAGGCCTGAGATTCATTGGAATTCCCTGTTCACGTAGGGGTTCGACCGCAGAAGGGTGAAGCATCGGTTGACTAAACAACGCGAGTTCTGCAGCTTCGGTGTATGATAGGTTCGAAAGATTACGAGCAGGTAAAGTCCAACGAGGTGAGAGTGCGAGTACACCTTCAACATCCCTCCAGATGGTCACGCTTGAAGCATCAACTGCGGCGGCAACAGCAGTTGCTGTCAAATCTGAACCGCCGCGCCCAAGCAATGCATACCCAGTTTTTGTGACTCCATACCAGCCGGTAATGACTGGAACCGAACCCGCTGGAAGTTGCAATGATTCCTTGGTACGTGCTGCGTCCACTCGAGCATCTTCACCCCTTCCAATCAATCGTATTCCAATGTCTTCAGACCATGCTGGAATCGCAGATATCCCACGCGCATCCAAGGCTGCTGCAATCGCCAAACTGGACAAGCGTTCCCCACATGCAAGGGCATCAGCCCGAACATCAATGTCAGGCAATTCTAGATACGAATCGAGACAATTCGACAGATGATGAAGGATATCTGCAAATCGAATACACCAGGGCGAGGTCGAGATTTCAGGAACCCGGTCGAGATGCTCCAATTCAAGTGAGGCTGTAAAGGCTGAATTTGGGGTTGCAGATTCAAAGTCAATTTGCTCAATAATACGATCCGTAATCCCGCGGAATGCGGAAACAACAACAATCTTCTGACCCTCAGATTCGCGAATCCTCTCAACGATGGCATCGATATCCTCAACTGCAGAAAGGCATGAACCCCCGAACTTGTGAACATGAATAATCATTGTATATCCTTCCGTATCTGCAACAAATCAGCGATGATCAATCGACACACTGCTTCGACAACCGGTGCTGCTCTAGGGGCAAGTACAGGGTCATGACGCCCTCCAATCTGTAACTCGCGCATCTCACCAGAGGGGAGGTGCAATGTCATCTGAGGAAGTGCTATCGAACTTGGTGGCTTGAAATGAACTCGTATACGCAAAGGTGCACCCGTTGACATCCCTCCAAGGGCACCGTCCGCATCATCCCCTAGTGGAGTTTGATTGGGGCCCCATGCATCATTGTGGTCTGATCCCTGCATGGTGACCGCATCTCGGCCCCGACCAAATTCAACTCCACGAGCGCCAGGGATGGCCATCAATCCTCTTGCAAGTGCTGGTTCAAGCCCTTCAAACCAAGGCTCACCCACTCCAAGTGGTAAATCAAAAATCCGTGATTCGACGGTTGAGCCGATGCTATCACCTGCTTTCCTCAACGATTTGACCAATTCAAGCATTTGTTTTGCGGCAACCGGATCATTGCAATTCAGCACCGTACAGGCTTCGCCTTCAGGATCTGAATCGAAGTTGGCTTCGATGGTGCCGATTTGGCTACAATGGGCATGAACCCGAATATCACCTAGCGCGTCACGAGCAATTGAACCAGCTGCAACCAAGCCCAATGTCAGGCGACCAGAGTTAGCTCCTCCACCTCGTAAATCCGCAGCCCCACCTGTTCGTGTTGCTTCGGGTAGATCGGCGTGACCTGGGCGTGGTTGATTGGGTAAGAATCCATAGTCCTTGGATTTGGCATCCTTGTTTCGAACTAAGAGCAAAATTGGATACCCAGTGGTCTTCCCTTCATACACTCCAGAGAGAATTTCGCAATCATCAGGCTCGGCTCTTGCGGACAACAACCGACGACCTGGGCGGCGACGCTGTAAGTCCTCAATTAGAGATTGCATATCGACAGGAATCCCGGGCGGAATGCCTTCCAATAGGGCGCCTACGGCAGTACCATGGCTTTCACCGAAGAGAGTTACACGAACGGAATCACCGAGACTCATGCCCATGCTGCACCCTCCGGGTGCAGCGCGACGAGGGTCTTGCCCTTATGTCTCACTCGTACGGATACTGGTTTCAATGATGTCCCAGTTCCGAGGTTCAAGCGTTTGTTTGACGCGCCGAACTGTCGATTCTTGATTAGATGGAATGATGAGAAAAATTGCAGGTCCTGAGCCAGAAATCGATGATACCCGACTCCCAAGAATGCCCATATCATTGCATGTTTTTCGGCCCAATGTGTCTCCTAAAGCAGTGGCCACAGCACGACCGTTGTGAATCATGGCATTGAAAATTTGTTCTTGCTCAACCGAAGATATAGCTTGCTGGAATTGTCCCGCTGCAAATTGGAATCGCTCAGGGTCTGGTTGAGTATCCCGGGGGCCTCGGTCTACAACGAGAACTGTCCAATCATCTGCATTGGGAATTTCCCCTTGCATAAGGACGCCCTCTGCTGCAGGAACACTCGGATCGATGACTTTCCAACCCGGCTCAACAGCAGACCAAGAATCGTCGACTGAACCGGTCATTGAGCAACCACAAGCCAATTGCGCTGCGGTTGAAATGTCGACCATTTCATGGTGCTCAAGCGTGATTTCTGTCGCATCACAAAGTGCACGGATACAGGCAATTGCAAGTGCTGCACTCGATTTGAGACCCCGGCCAGACGGAATGTCTGAGCGGATTGCCCAGTGCAACTCTTCTGCTTCAGGCAATGGGTGTCCCGCTGAAACCCATGAATCAATCACTGCTGGAAGCAAACTGTGAGGATCTTCAGGCTCTTTTTTCACCGGTGTATCTCGTAATTGTACACGAGTCGATAAGTCAAGGCTGAGAACTGAACCGTATCCTGCCCCCAAGGCATGAAGGACACTGATTCCACCGTGACCTTCTCCGCGTCCAAGCACTGCCATCTTGACCCCTCCTTATCGCTCCTCAGATGCCGAGAGAACGTTCTGACCGATATGTCTAGCGCTTGAATCGACATGAATGAGGATAGAATCACCCATTTTGAGTGATGTTACTGACGGCATTTCACCCTCTGGAGAAATCAGCCGCACGGTTTCCGCCTGTTGAACGAATGTCTGTCCTTCAGTTCCACTTTCTTCATGCTTGAATCTGATTATCAAAAAAGGACGGGATTCGATCTTGATACGACCTACGATGGCTTCACCAACAGCCCCGTCTGAATCAACAATTGCAACAGTATCACCCGCCACCAATTCGCTAAGATATTTGGTGGTACCATCTGCCATCAACACGTATGCGTGAACAGCACCCGCATTGACCCTGAAAGGACGAGGTGGTACGAATTCGCTTTCCAATGTCTCTCCATGAATCAGGGAGAGTGCACTCGAGGAGGAGCCCACCAAAATCCCCTGCCCAATATCAAGAATTGTGGTTAAATCGACACATGCGCGATCTCCGAATCCACCATCTTCAATCGCAGTCACTTCAGCCGCGACGAGGATAGAATCTTCTTCCAAAATTTCCTCTCCTTTGGAACGGGATGCCAAACGTTCGGCTGCGATGATTTGTGCAGAAGTCCAAATTTCTGCATCATTGGGAGGCAAAAGAAGAGCGTCCACACCTGTTTCAAGAGCGAATGCTGCCCCACGAACCGCTTGATTGGAATCGATTCTAGCGACCAATTTTGTTCCGCTACCTTGTGAAGCTGCGACCAGATTTTCCAGGGGAATCATTTGCCAATCACCTGTGGTCAATACTACCCAAGAAACCATTCCAATCAGGGCTTTTGCTGCCTCTTGACCCTCAGAATCTCCAATATCGACATGCACGCCTACCGGATGAGTCGAGGTATCCAGAATTCTTCCATCATCACAAGCAAAAAGCGCCGAATCAACCCAATTGGGGATGGAATCTCCAGTGGCGAGAAGGACTCGATCAGCAGGATGAGGATCTAATGGGCCTTTTCGGGCGCTTGCAGCATCCAACCACAATTCCATACCGACACCTCATGCACCGTGGATAATTTCATGCAATTGACGAACACAAGTCTCGGGATCTTTTGCACCAAAGACTTGGCGACCCATACAAACTCCGGCTGCACCTGCAGCCATCGCATAGCGAACAATTTCCAGTGTTTCGGAAAAATCTCCACTCTTGGGCCCTCCTGAAATCAAGACCGGGATGGGTACAGCTTCGCAGACTTTGCGAAAACTTTCAGCGTTACCAGTCCAAGGTACCTTGACCGCATGACAGCCCAATTCAAATGCGACACGAGCCGCATGGGCAACCCCACCAGTGATATCGTTTGGTAAAGCAACCAAATTTGGGCCACGAGGATAAACCATTCCAAGAACGGGCATGTTTTCTTCATGGGCTTCTGCGGTGAGGAATCCCATGTCAATCAACATCTGAGGTTCCTGTTCATCACCCAGATTAATTTGTCCAGATACACCAAGTGCCCCTCGTGATTTTGCTTCTGAAGCGGTGCACACTTTGACCTTGGATTGTGAATGGTCACCACCATGAGCGGTAGATGCAGAAACATGACAGACAAAACCATCCCAGTGAGTGCGATTCGATTGGTGGGTAAGAACGCCCTTTTGACAAACAATGGCGTCAGCACCACCAGCAATGATTGAATCAACTACAGAATCTAAGCGGTCAAGTCCATCTTCTGGGTACCCAGACAGGCCGTGGTCCATCGGAATCCAAACACCACGACCATTGGGTAACAAACGCTCGAGGCGTGTGGAGAGGACTCCGGTCATGAATTCCCCCCGTACTTCTTGCATTTGAGCGTTTGTCGACCCGTAGGGTCGACTAAATTTCCAAGTCTACGATGACTGGAGCGTGATCACTGACCACCAAACCACCTTCGCGCATGACAGATGCTTGCTTGAGTAACGGAGCCGCGGCTGCATTGGCCAAAACGTAGTCAATTCGCCAACCACGATCTTTCTCTCGTGCCTGTCCACGATTAGACCACCAAGAGTACGGGCCTTTGCCAGGGCCAACACTGATTCGAAGTAAGTCATTCCAACCCGAGGCCAACAACCGATCAAACCATTCTCGTTCATGGGGCAAGAATCCACTCATGTTCTTGTTGCCCACTGGATTCCAAATATCATCCTCAGTGTGCGCGATATTCAGGTCACCACACAGAAATACTGGCTCGTCCAATTTGGTAAATGGACGTGCCCATTCTAGTAAATCTTCCATCCACTGTTCCTTCCACAACTGGCGCTCAATTTTGCTTGAACCACTGGGAAGGTAGCAATTGAGACAATGTACGCCCTCATGGTATGTGTGCAACATTCGCCCTTCCAAATCGTCTGGATCTAGATTTGTGCCGATTCCTCGAGCCACTTCTGTAAAGGGTTTTTTCGACCAAGTCGCGACTCCTGAATATCCCTTCTTTTCAGCGGGGTGGAGCAGTGTATGTGGCATCGGGGGCTCCCAACCTTTGGGCAATTGCTCAGGTAGTGCGCGCGTCTCCTGTAAGAGCAAGATGTCCGGATTGATACGCTCCACGAAGTCGTCCATCCCTTTGCGAATCGCTGCACGAATTCCATTTAGATTCCATGTCACTAAACGCATATCATCAACTCACTGCGAGAGATCTTTCACCTTCTCAACAAGGTCCATTCGCTTGATTCTCCACATTCCAAAAGGTGTCAGGGAAACGGAAATCAAGACTACAATTCCAATCAATATGAAAATTGAATCATTGGAGGGTGCGACGGTGAAATACGCCGACCAAGTCACAAATGAGGCCATCATGAATTGAGTGCCCATGACCGAAAATATACATCCTAAAACCCCACCAATCAAGCCAATTCCGAGATGTTCACCAAACAACATCACACCCAATCGGTTGTTGGATGCTCCGAGAACCCGAAGTGTGGCCAATTCACGGTCACGCTCTGCCAAATTCATGACCAAAGTGTTGAACAAAACGGCGATGGCAATGAGGATACCCAATCCCTCAATCGCTAGGAAAATCCCTTGCTGTTGATCCATGAGTGTTTCAAAGGCATCTAGTGTATCTTCACGCATGGTAATGCCCAAGGTGTTCGCCGCAAGTTCGTCATCCGTTTCGACGCCTTCAGGCAACTGAAGCATGACGACGGTGGCTTCCAAGCCGATAATATCTGCAAGATCTTCTCGATGGAAATAGACTGTACGAGAGATTTCACCACGGGTGAATCCTGTGATTTTTACATCAACAGATTTGGTACCGAATACAATCGTGTGAATTTCACCAATCTCCCAATCCAAGAAATGATTCAGCCCTTCATCGATTAGTATCTCTGGCGTGGATTGATTTACAGTCGGCAATGTACCTTTGTTTAAGGCAATGAGATACATCGATTCCCCCACCTCATTTGAAACTGTTTCCAAGCCGAAAGCGGTCAATTGGCGTGTGTCATTTTCAGGAGTACCCGGGAACATCAACATGAGTTCATGTTCTGCATCATTCTCTTCCGCCCATTCGACAATGGCTTGTTCATTGCCCATGGTAAATGCCTGTGCATCCCAACTTTGTCGATCCTCCAAGCCACCGAGGAAAATTTCACCAAAGGAATCCATCATGATGATCATCGAACCGAACAACAACATAGAAATCCCGACTGCGAAAAATGTGAAACCCAAACGAATCGGTTTCCGTACACTGGAACGGATGGTCAAACCAATGGTAGTGGGCAATTTAGCAGTCAACTTCTGCAATCCTCTAGAAGATACTCGGATCTCGTGTTGACCGCGTAGGACCTCAAGAGGTTGCAAACGAGATGCTTGCCATGCTGGTCGAAGTCCTGACAAAAATACGACAGCCATGGAGATGACCACAATCTGTATCACCAAATCGTTGGGTACCTCCGGATTCATTACCGGGATCCCAATGATGTCTTCATACATCGTAACCATTGCCGGCCCCCCAAACAATACTCCTGGAATGGCACCCAAGAGACATCCAAATGCACCGATGAATACTGGAGCAATGACATACCCTGGCATGATGGATATTCGCTTGACTCCAAGTGTGCGAAGAACCGCGATTTCCTTGGCCTGGGATTGAATCAAACGTTGCAGGCTGAGAAAGATGGTGATTCCGGCAACAACGGCCAGCATACCGGTCACTACTGGATAGGTCTTCGCAGCGCCTTCAACATCTGCCCGTAGGAATTCGACCGAAGATACTCCGGTGCGATCATACACACCCATCGCTGAATCATCGTTTTCGCTGACGATAATTGAAATGCCCTCGATTAGTTCTGCCAATCCACTTCCATCTGGATTTTGAGAGTCTGGTGTACCTACCACATCAATTAGCAAAAGATTGGATTCTCCTGCACTAAAGTTGCCTAGGGCCTCAAGGCCCTCAGCGGTCATGTATCCGGTCACGAAAGACCCCGGTTGAGCTGGTAAGATCTCATCTCCAATGGTGAAGTAAAGGTGATTGGAATGGAACCCGATGCCTACAACCGTGTAGTTGAGTGCATACCCAGCTCCTGCGCTGATTCGAACCGTATCTCCAAGTTTGAGACCCAATCCCTCAACTGCATGCTCGTCGATGACAATTTCATCCACAGCTGCTGCCAAACGTCCACTACAGCAATCGTGATCGGGGATCCAAACCTTGTCAACTTCCCCTTCATCGATACCGTGCCAAACCGCAGGAATCATGCCTATGTCTGCATCAAAACTGAAGAATTGCCCATTGGTACGAAGGCGTGGCTCACAACGATCCAATTCCAGCGTTGTACTCGGCCATTGATTTCGGATTTCTTGACACAATTTATCGGAGGTCGTGGCATTCCAATTTGCAGCATTGTTCTCCACCCAAACATCAGGTAGATTCACGCCCTGATCAGAGTCTTCATAGATTCCATCATACAATGTAGTCACTGAAGTGGCATAGGCACCAAATGCGATACCGGCAAAGACACCGATAGCAACCATCAATACAACTGCTGACAAACGCAATTTCGTGCGCCAAAGGCTTCTTGCGAGCCTCTTTGTCAACAACATAGACATTGAATCACCTCAGTTGGATACCGCTTCATCAGAGATTATTTTTCCACTATCCAAACGAATGACTCTGGTTGCATACTTGGTCAGTGATTCGTCGTGAGTCACCATCACCGTCGTGATACCTTCTGCTTCGCAAGCGCTGACCAAAACCTCCATGACTTTGTCAGAAGTCGCTGAATCCAAATTACCAGTCAACTCGTCTCCAAGCAACAGGTTAGGTCGCTTGGCCAGACTTCGAGCGATTGCAACACGTTGTTGCTGACCTCCACTGATTTCAGCAGGGAAACGATTCATCTCAGCCTCTAGTCCAACTAAGGCTAGCAACTCCTTCGCTCTAGCCTCATTACGACCGTCGGAGAGTTCCTGAATCAATAGGATGTTTTCCAGCACGGTCAGATCCTGAAGGAGGTTGAAAAATTGGAACACATATCCAATGTTCTCTCTCCGAAATGTTGTCATCTTCTCTGCGTGTCCTTTGGGCACCTCATCTCCATTGAAGTTGTAATCTCCTTCTGTTGGATTGTCTAATGCAGCGAGGCAATTGAGTAGTGTGGTCTTGCCTGAACCCGATGGTCCGAGCAACAGAATCCGCTCCCCTTCCTCAATCTTGAGATCTATGCCATCTAGCGCCTTCACGGTTCCAGAGGCCATTTCATAATGTCTCTTCAGACCAAAGATTTCGACCAATACCATGTTATCGTTTCGCCGTGACATCGGAGGGATATCAAAATTTCACCCTGCTTCGCAGGGTGAATCAAGCCTCTTGATCTGTTGTACCACTGAAGAACTGCACTGTTTCCTTGAACAGAGCTTCTCTACGTCGCTTCTTGCTTGTTCGCAGGTGGAAGACTGCAAAAGCGACAACAATCGCGATTAGCCATGGGATGAGTGCCTCGGCATGGTATCGTTCCATGACCTCAATGATTCCACGAGCGGTGTATGCCCAAGTGACGGATGCAGCAAATCCACCGATTGTGCAGGCAATGAGTACGTTGGTGAACTTCATGCGACTCAACAAACCTAACATGGCGCCTACGAGCACACCGGATGCCATGAATGGAATCCAGACGAACACAATGAGCCCCCAGAACCCCCATCTGTTGATGAAATCCCGCTTTTCCTGAGCGACAAACTCGACGGTTGACAGTACATCACCCATCACCTGATTCTGAAGTAAGGTGCCCACAATTCCGCCTTTCTTTGCGACCAATGCCTGATTTTTGCCTTCCTCACCACCAGTTTCGACGCGGCCTGCAGCTGCTCGATCCGACAGAGTTTGTACTTCGTTTCGAGCGCTAACTATCAGTTTTCGATCCTTGAGATAATCCTTCATCTTCAGTTTCAAATGATTCTCAATTGTAGATTCGACATCAGTGAAAGAGCGCTTAAATCGGAAATACGCAAAGCGTAACTTTGGCTTGTAGATAACTCGAACATAGAGGGCGACATCGTCCGAGTAGATCTTCGAACCTCGGTCGATTAGACGCTGGCTTGCAAACCAGTCCTTGAGAACATCAATCGCCCTGTCTTCGACACCAGCCAAATTGCCAACACTTTCAAAGAACTTGGAATAATCATCTACCAACTCAGCACGTTCACCTTTCGCCTCAACGGTCATGTCCAACCCTTGTCCAATGGTTTCGAAAATTCCTCTACGATGATCTTGAGGCTGTGCTTGCAAATGCAAGGGTTTCATCACACCGAATTCCTTGAACTCATCCAATACATTCTTCACCATAATTGCGCGAATGGATTGCATGTCATCATGCGTTTCCATTGTTGATTTGTAGGGAATTAACACATCGATGCTGATCTCTCGCTCTTGCATTTTCCAAACATCCCAATCGACGACTAGTCGCATTTTTTTCTCGGTTTTTTGAATGGCCTGTTGAATCAATCTACGGAGTTGCTTTTCACTCAATGCATCGTCCTCTTCAGTGTGGTAGAATCTGTACATCAATGGATACTGAACGAACAAGAAGAACACCGACATCGACATTGAGACGAAGGCCATCCACCAAGGTGGAACACCCGCTGAACCACCAGCAAGCATGGCGGTTTCACGACCCCCGCCCCACTCTGCAGCCATCATAATCCAACCCCAATTCCCAAGTTCGGAGGTTGTCCAGCAACGTCGAGATTCATCACTATCCAGTTTCGCCTCAGTCACAGGGTCATCTTCAACCCAAGGCAACCAAGCCATACCTGGGGAACGACTTTCTATTTCGACAAATACGGTGGACTGAGCAATGGTCTTTTCAGTCCAAATTTCAGTTTGTTTTCCTGTTGCATTGCCATTTTCATCGACTTCATCTACGTACTCGACACTTCGGTTGGTGAACTCAGCATGTAAATCATAATCTCCATCAGGCCATGTATGGATATCGACTTTAATCGTCGTAGTATTTTCTTCCTTGATGACTTCGCCCAGAGAATTTTTCGCTGTGCCTTCGCTTACACTGTACGAGATATTCGTGTAAATGGCCTCTAGTGGGACATTCATCGCATCGATTCGAATATTGTGTGAATCGTCAATCCATACGTTGATCCAAACCTCATCGCCTGGGTCGGTACAATTTTCAAAATCAAGGAAAGTGTCCGAAAGTGTCTCATCAAGGACTACACTGTTTCCGAGAAGTCCTGCACTCATGGCAAGGGTGCCACCGAAGAACAAGATTCCATAAATGAGACCGCCGATGAGGACGAAGTCCTCGATTCCTCTGGGAAAACGACGCGAATTTTTCTCTCGACGTAGTCGGATTCGATCGAGTTCTTTATCGATTGGATCACGTTTTTCGAATTCATCCGATTCAATCCACCCAGATTTATCGGTGTCTAAATCCTCTAGCAATTCATGAGGCGACATCAAATCATCCCCGCCTACGGCGGGGGTTTCGTTGTCGCTCATAGGCTCAGCAAAGCACTCCACCTTTTGTCACTTTGGACGGCCGGTGGTCAAAATCAGTCACCAGATGATGATATTCGCCGTTTTTTATACTTGTTCGATGGAATCACCCAGATGAGTGTTCCAAGCAATAAAACTCCCCAGAAAATGATGTAGTTCATCATGGTGGAACTAATCCCAAGAGACGCTGCGATAATCGCCAGGATATTCATCAAAAGGAATCGAGTTCGAATCCAATTCCAGCTATCATTGTCATCACTTTTTTCTGTGATTTGATCAGTCAAACTGGAATGGTCTTTGTAAGTATTTGACATTGCTATGATGAGGATGATTGGCATCGAAAAAAATACCCCAAACATCAATCCCAAGAGCAGGGAAGGATCTATCGCCGAGAGTGATATCAGCCAACCCATAAAGATCAGAAAAGCAATGGAGGAAATGAACCAAATTGCTGCAAAAAATTCTTTTTTGGGGTTTTTAGTCGATATCCTCCCTGAACATTCAGGACATGCCTCCCAAGAATCAGAGATGGGTTCACCGCATTTATGACAGTAAGACACATACACGCGTTGGAATTCGAGTACTTGGTTTTGGTTGAATCAAATAGTGTAAGAAATGACTGTGTTATCGGTCAGTTGGAAGCCGATGAACATCAGGAACATGAATACACCCACGCCCTTGTGATAAGCTTGTGATTCAGACCACGCAGCGCCGATGGCAGCACATCCCACAATCGCAGGCATGATGGTCATGGGTCCAATCAGAGGTTCTCCAAAGATTGAATAATTCACAATCGATGAACTGAAGAGGGAAAATGCAACAATGGTGAAGAAGGCCTTGTGAACCGAAAAATAGTGTGCTTCAAGATCAATGATTCCTTGATCAGTAGCTTTCGGCAACACCAATGTTGTGAAAGCGTAAATTGATGCAATGTTCACCACGAGAATCCAGTATTGTGCATAGGTCCACTCAATTCGATCAATCGAGAGGGACCAAAGTCCCCACCATGTGAAAATGGACCACATGGTCACAGTGCCCACCCACAGTGAATTGGGCCAGTAGGTTTTGACTCGCTCTCGGATTTCGTAGAGGTCAGATACAGCTCGTAGAATATGCGAAAGCGCGAAACCGACAATCAAAGAAACAAAGACTGTGATGAACTCAAATGGTGACATCTGCATGTCGACTCGGTTCGCTTGACATTGCTTTAACTTACGCCAATTTTCGATAATTTGTTATGCGGCGTTACTTTGGGACAATCATGGCCAAGATTTCACAAATTGATGACCATTTTCCCCATGGAGTCGCCCATTTGGCTAAATAATCAATGTGCCAAAAAATGCTCATTGATCGAACAAATCGTCCACGGTTATGGGTTCATCCGTGTTGCCCCTTGGGGATGACCAAATGAGGCCTCCAACAATTAATGCACTCCAGAAAATAATGTGGTTCATCGCGATTGAATCCATTCCAATTGCACTCACTAAAATTGCTAAACCGTTCATCAACAAAAAACGTGTGCGGAGCCAGTTATTTCCATCCGAAACATCACCCACCATCTCTTCGAATTCGGATAGAGATTCAGATTCATCCTCAGATTCCATCTTCCAGTCTTTGGGGGAGGTGTAGGACATCACGATATTGATGGTATGAATCAATGTGACGAATAAGAAAATCGCAATTAATCCTGACCACGCTTCAACAGAGAATATCATTAGAATACAAAATATTGGGAACCCAATGGCAATAATCAATCCAAGACTCTCGATGAGTATTTTATTGCCTCGAGCATTTCGAGTAAGTTTCTTGCCTTCATCCGAGCAAATCGGACAGGGGGACCAAGAATTGGAAATCTCTTTCCCGCACTCATGGCAGTAGGACATAGCACTGGGCGATGATGTAACTACTTGACCAATTCTACTACTATCCAAGACATTCAGCTTGAGCATGAAAGCATCGAGCAACCGACTCGATGTCTAGCCCATTCAGGTCGTTTTTGGAACCAATCACTCTCAGAATCTGGTTGCTCATCATATGGTTTCTTCAACATTTCATGGAGTTCGATTGCGATAGAATAGTCGTCGTTTTCAGCGGCATCAATTGCCAATTGCGCCATCCAGTTTCGGAGTACATACTTCGGATTCGCCTGTATCATTGCTTTCTGGTCAGGTTTTCCATCGACTCTAGACCACCACTTGTTTAACCAACGATTCCATTCTTCCACGGGAATGTTTTCTTGATCATAAAATGCAAACTTGAGTTGGTCAATTTCAGGCTTACTGATCGAAGACAATAATCTGAAAAATATGGTCATATCCGTCTCGACTTTTTGCATGATCGATACCAATTCTGTGACCAGTTCTTCGTCTTCTTTGACAAAATCTCCAAGGCCGAGTTTGTTTGCCCACATGCAATTGTTGTATTTCTGGAAGGAGGACTCGTAAAAATCCAGAGCCTCGTACAATAGATTGGGTTCTGTCATCAACGGACTCACCGCTTCCAATAAACGAGCAAAATTCCATTGTCCAATTTCTGCTTGATGGCCAAATCTGTACCTCTTTCGTCCTGCATCCGTTGTGTTGGGTGTCCAATCAGGATTGAAATCCTCCAACCAGCCATAGGGTCCGTAATCGATGGTGAGTCCATGAATGGACATGTTGTCCGTGTTCATCACACCGTGAACAAACCCAACTCTCATCCACTCGGAAATCATTCGAGCAGTTTCCTCAGCCACCTGTTTCAACCATGCAAGCACCCCTTCATCGTTGTCAGTCCTGTGGTCGGGGAAGTGATGTTTTACAGTGTAATCAACCAATGTTCGAAGCGTATCAAAGTCTCCTTTCAGCGCATGTATTTGGTAGCTTCCAAATCGCAGAAAACTTGGAGCAACCCTACAAACGATAGCGCCAGGTTCTGGAGCCGGCTGACCATCATACATGATGTCTCGAACAACATCTTCTCCAGTTGTAACCAACGACAATGCACGGGTGGTTGGAACACCCAAATGGTACATTGCCTCACTACAAAGGAACTCGCGAATTGATGATCGCAGTACCGCCTTACCATCAGCGAATCTCGAGTATGGTGTGGAACCAGAACCTTTCAATTGCAATTCCAGTATGTGTTCACCCGTGTCCACTTCACCCAACGTGATTGCCCTTCCATCACCAAGTTGGCCAGCCCAATTGCCAAACTGATGTCCTCCATATCGTTGAGCATAAGGATCCATTCCCTCGGCAATTTCTTTGCCACCGAGAATTTCATCATCTCCCCTCTCAATTCCCAACTCTTCAGCCATTTCTGAAGACCACAATCTGAGAACAGGGTCTGGCGTTGGCGTAGGATTGACTCTGGACCAGCACTTGCCTGGAACTTGCCTGGGAATTCCACCAACCTTGTCGTCACCAGGAGTTTGGTCAAGAAATCGGCTCACCCAATCTAGTGAATTCAACGGTACCTCCCCTCCGACAATAAGTTCAGTAGCAACGATGATTTTTCTTTTTCCGAAAGACATCATCGGTTTTCGTCATGATCCAACATCGATTTGATGAAATCCATCTGGATTTTTTTCTTGCTGATTGATTCTTCAAGAATCAAAATCACTTGATTGACATCTTGAGAACTCAGAGCAGCTTGTCGCTCATCATGTTCTGTCAATATTGATTGACAGGCGGTCCACAAGCCCGGCTCAGAGTAAGATTCAAACTCCTCCTGCAAAATCGTCAATACTTGTTCTAATCCAAGGCCAGAAGCTCGCAACAATGCGTCCATCATCACCAAATATTCAGCCCATACATAGACAAAATCGTCCCATCGAGATTCATCAATGGATTCAACCAATGGGGGGAGTTGTTCGACCTCAGCTCTGAGATACAATTTACCGTCTGGATTTTCATCAGCATATGAATCAACCAAATCATCAACTGAAGGGAAAATATCTCCAAAGGACTGGGCCGGTAGGGCGGCAGGAATGACTCGAAGTACCCTGAATCTCTCTCCTCCATGTGCAGAAAAAACGTGATTGGTTCCTTGCTCATTGACATCCTCTGCCACACTAAATACCCCGTACTCGGAAGGAGGCGACCACCCATCAAGATCGACAGAATCCGGATTTGTCGCAATATATCCAAATGGAGAATCATTCAATACACAGTCATCAAGCATCTGTTTGTATCTTGGTTCGAAAACCCTCAACGGCTCAACTGTATGAGGAAACTGACCCATTGGAAGAACGAACAACGGAACTACGCGTTTGGGTTCCATAAACACGGAGAGAAACCTTTGCATTTCAAAGGTTGTTAATCACTAACGCTTACTCAACTTGCAGTCCAGCGAACATTGCATCCACTGTTGCATCAAGGTCAAACTCAGGGGCCCAACCCCATTCGGTTCTTGCTACCTCATCCTCGATGTCGTTTGGCCATGAGTCTGCATATTCCTGCCGTACATCCGGAACGAAGTCACAGGTAAATTCAGGTAGATGACGTCGAATACTTTGCACCAATTCACCTGCTGTAAACGAAAAACCAGCGATATTGTATCCACCTCTTGCCTCACCTAATTTTTCACGAGGAACTGCCATGATTTCCAAAGTGGCTCGAATGGCATCATCCATGTACATCATCGGCAATTGTGTATCCTCGCGTACGAAGCAAGTGTAGTGACCGTTCTGCAATGCTGCATTGAAAATCTCCACGGCATAATCAGTGGTTCCACCACCGGCTGGAGCCTTGTAGGAAATCAATCCAGGATAACGCAATCCTCGCATATCGACACCCGAAGTCATGGCCAACTGCTCACCAACTACCTTGGTTTTCCCATATACTGTAGAGGGATTCAGAGGTGTGACTTGAGGCGCAGTATCCGGGCAATCCGAGCCAAAGACGGCGATCGATGAAGGGGCAAACAAACGACAATCATACTTCTTGGCAACCTCAATGACATTTTCCAAACCCTCGACATTGATTCTCCAACACAATTCTGGATTCTTCTCCCCGGTTGCAGACAATAGGGCGGCAAGATGGTAAATTTCTGTAATCCCTTCGGATTCAACCAGATTATCAATCGCCTCTAAATCCATCACATCGAGAAATCGGCAGCCTGAAGATTCACGCACATCTGTTGCGACAATATTCTGCTCACCATACTTGGTGTAGAGCATCTCTACCAACTCCGTACCAATTTGTCCAAGCGCACCAGTCACTAGAATACGCGGACCCATGAAGGGCCTCAACTGAGGACGATACTTGAACATGAAGTAAGTCACATCAAGATAAGAATCCCGGCGAGATGTTGGCCAACGTTCATAGGCGGGGCATTCTTGATGTAAACCCCGTTGATGGCAATGAAGTACGTTGTGGTGTCGGGCGGGGTCCTCAGTGGAATTGGGAAAGGCGTAACTGCGTCAAGCATTGGTGTGTTGCTGAAATCGATGGGTTTACGCGTTACTGCAATCAAAATCGACCCTTATCTCAACAGCGATGCTGGGACGATGAGTCCGTTTGAACACGGTGAAGTCTTCGTCTTGGACGATGGCGGCGAGGTTGACCTCGATCTTGGCAACTACGAACGTTTCCTTGACATTCGTTTGGGCCGAGACAACAACCTAACTACGGGCAAAGTCTACTCCGGAGTCATTGAGCGTGAGCGAACGGGTGACTATCTTGGTAAAACAGTCCAAGTGGTCCCACACATTACCAATGAGATTCAAGAATGGGTTGAGCGGGTTGCCTCGCAATGCAGTGATGGTTCAGGCGAAAATCCCGATGTTTGTGTGATTGAACTCGGAGGTACCGTCGGAGATATCGAAAGTGCACCATTCGTGGAAGCATTACGGCAGTTCCAATTTCGGGTCGGTCGCGAAAACATCTGTTTCTTCCACGTTTCCTTAGTCCCTGTCATTGGTGTGGTTGGTGAGCAGAAAACTAAACCCACCCAACACACGGTCAAAGAACTACGAGCTGCAGGTCTGGCCCCTGATTTCTTGGTTTGTCGTAGCAGTGAACCACTTCATCCGGAAGTCAAGGAAAAACTATCTTCATTCTGCCATGTTGATCCTTCGCACGTTTACAGTGCGCATGATGTCCCCAATATCTACCATGTCGCATTGATGCTCAACGAGCAGGGTGCATCTGAGAAATTGTCTGAACGATTGGGTCTACCAATTCCCAGTTCACGTCCATTACTCGACGATTGGCGAGCCATGGCCGAGCGTGTCGACAATTTGAGCAAGGAATTGACCATTGCCATGGTCGGTAAATACACGGGACTTTCAGATTCATATCTCAGTGTAATCAAGGCATTGCAACACGCTGGATTCAATTCTGGTGCAAAGATGAACATCGATTGGGTGGAGGCTGAATACCTGGAGCCACATCAAGCCAAAGACAACCCCGAGAAGCATGCGGAGTATTGGGACATGGTCAAGCAGGCTGATGGTGTTCTGGTACCGGGTGGTTTTGGCAACCGCGGTGTTGAAGGAAAAATGTGCGCTGCACGTTATTGTCGAGAAACCGGCAAACCCTACCTTGGAATCTGCTTGGGATTACAGATCGCGGTCATCGATTTCGCACGTGAAGTTCTCGGGAAAGCTGGAGCAAATAGCACTGAATTCGATGAAGGTACACCCCACCCTGCGGTCATCTTCATGCCCGAAGGTAGCCGAACCCATATGGGTGGAACCATGCGATTGGGCAGCCGTCAAACCAATTTGCAAACACAAGATTGCGAAGCGTTCAGATTGTACCATGGCGAAATGGAAATCCATGAGCGTCATCGTCATCGATACGAAGTCAACCCAGATATGGTGGCTGAATTGGAAGCTGCTGGTATGCGGTTTGTCGGCAAAGACACAGAAGGTGAGAGAATGGAAATTATCGAACTTGAGGGGCATCCCTACTTCTTCGCCACACAATACCATCCCGAATTCAAGAGTCGACCGAACCGTCCGAGTCCACCCTTTGTCGGTCTAATTGAAGCGGCTCTCGACGCCCAGTAATCAGTCGGTTGCAACCCTCAATAGACGAGTTGTGCGGTAACCCTGCAACACTTTGAGGTATTTCTTGTTCTGGAAATCTAAATCCAACTCGACATCTCCAGTGTCAATTCTCAGTTGAGTGACTGTGAGCATTTTCGCGGGAGTAACCACGCCAAGGACTGCATCGATTCCAATCGCCCTCAATACATCTGGGGACAATTGCAAATTTCCTCTACCAATTAGGAACCCTTGTCCACCCATGGGTGAGACCAACAAGGTGCATTCACCATCGTGATCTTTGATTAGTTTCAGCAAATTTTGCTCATTGAGATCGGTCCCAATTTGTTCTGAACCCAATGTGGCATCAATACCGAGTAAAGTTGGGCTGAATCCAAGTCCTTCGGAAATGGTTCGCAGTGTACCTCCGGAGCCCCAGATTACCAATCGATTGGAATCCTCAACCAAGACTTCGTAAATGTGTTCACCGAGTGCTTCCAGCACATCATCTTCTTCGGTGGCCTCTACACGCATTTTTGCACCCTGCATCCAACGAGGACTCGCAGGCATCATTGCTTCGCCATACATTCGAACCGACCAGCGGCCTTCGCGGTAGACTTCCTCATCCAAATCCATCACCTCGGTTCTAGCGAGTAGCAAGTCGCCATCCAACCATGCCAGCAATACCTCAGCAGCTGCATTGGGGGAAGCGGCAAAACATCCACTGTGCATCTTGACGCCACCTGGAACGCCGATGACTGGGAAATCGGGATTGTCTAGTGCCTCAACAATGTCGCGTGTGGTTCCATCTCCGCCTGCATAGAGTAACAACTCAATGCCTGCATCACACAGTGCTTGGACCGCAGATTGAGTGGTCTCTGCCGAGGTACTTTGTGGAGTTTCAAAGACCACCGAGTGCTCAAGAGGACACCAATTCGCACCCATTCGTCCCGAACAAGTGATGATTTCAATGTCATCTAAACGACCCTCGCATCGTTGCAAA
>MDTG01193139.1_pt1 | contig 18958 bp, 16 predicted proteins | sample 811421 | NCBI WGS metagenome assembly MDTG01 (sample SAMN05326645, study PRJNA326480) | marine metagenome | isolation source: seawater | place: Pacific Ocean: South East | collected 2011
CATCAATAGAAGAATTACATATGTCGATTCCACCACATGCAAATATTTTTCCATCAACATGCAAATCATCATTTGCATATATTTCATTTAGACATGTAATATTATTGAATATATATAAATCATAACTTCGTAAAGTACTACTTGAAGTATTTAAGTTTATATCACCCGTTACAGCAATTGTACTAGCATTTAATGTGCTATGAAAAGTTGCGTTGCTACATACATCTAATGATGATATTATACCTAAATCATCGACGATTAAATTATTTGTTATAAAACTTCCACAAATATCTAAATCTTCAACTGTTAGAGTTCCACAAATATCTACATTTTTTTCCATAGATACGTCATCAAGTATATGCATTTTGTTATATAAATAAAAATTTCCTTCTACTGTTAAATCTTCGTGTCCTACTATATCTGTATTAATATTAAAATTAGAATCATATGTATTTATAATCAATCCACCTGCTTCATTAAAGGAAAGAACACCCTTTAAATTTGTAGTAATAATATCTACATCTTCGCGTAATTCTTCTCCTCCTTGTATTTCGTCTAGTGACATTGCATAATTTCCATTACTCATTATTATATAAAAAATAAGATTTAAATATTGTTAATTAAACTATATAAATGGAATATGAAGCAACAGATGAAACATTATACAATCCATATAATGATATAAATAAAGAAATTACAATAAGTGGAGTAAAAAAAATTTTAAATTCATTCAATGTTTATTATGATATTAAAAACATTGAGCGTTTTAGAAGATCCTTTATACATCGTTCTTATGTAAAACCTCAGAAATTAAATGATGATGTTGTTTTAAGTATTCGTCCTCCAAATTGTTTAGAATTGAAGTCATCGTCTAATGAAAGACTAGAATTTTTAGGAGATGGTGTTTTAGAAAATATAACGAAATTTTATTTATACAAACGTTTTCCAGACGAAGATGAAGGATTTATGACAGAAAAAAAAATTGCATTGGTTAAAAATGATCATATTGGAAAATTGGCGTATAAAATGGGATTACATCATTGGTATATTATGTCTAGAAACGCTGAAGAGAAAAAAATTCGTAATAATTTTAAAAAATTAGGTTGTTTATTTGAAGCGTTTCTCGGTGCTCTATTTTTAGATGCAAATGATATTCAATTAGATCATAATTATTTTAATTCTTATTTAAATTGTGGAATTGGATTTCAGATTTGTCAAACTTTTGTAGAACATATTTTTGAAACATTAGTAGATTGGAATGAATTATTGGAAAATGATGACAATTATAAAAATATATTTCAAGTAATGATTCAGAAAGAATTTAAAACTACACCAAATTATGTTATTATGAATTTTGATGATGAACAAAAATATACAATGGGTGTTTACTTATGTTTAAATGATGTAAATATTCATAATATAAATATAGAAGATGCGATTCATTATAAAAATATAGGTTCATTTGAAAAAATACAAGAAATGAAACATTCTTTTATCTTTTTTAGTAAAGCATCCCATAAAATAAAGAAAAAAGCAGAACAACTTGCTTGTCAACGAGCAATTGAATTAATTCATAGTTACGAATGAATAAATATAAATAATATCATGTTATATAATAATATATGGAAAAATATAAAGAAAAAAAAGAACCTCTAAAATATGAATCATCAAATCATAATCCAGATTTTTTTACATTATCACGTGGACAAATAAAAATTCCTAATAATCAAGACACAATCTTAGACTTTTTTTCAAAATTAAATGTAAATATACGATTTGATGTAAAAGAAAATAATAGTGTATTCATGAATAGTCCTCAGAGGATAATTGGCAGAGCAAATAATTTAAATGTTACATTCAAGTTACAACAAATGGATCAAGAATATATAGATGCGATTGAATCAGAGAAAGAAATAGAAGAACAAGAATTTAATGATGAAGAGGAAGAGGAAGAGAAAGATGAAGAAAATAAAGAACCAAATAAAGGTCTTGTTTCTAAAAAAGAAAAAACATTGAAAAAAACATTTGAAAATAGTGTTGCAGGTATTAAACATGATGAAATGCATGAAATTTTACAAAAATACAAACATTATCAAGATGATTTGTTTCAAGTACCATTACATCAAAGTTATTTTTTAAATAATCGTATTGAATTTTTAGATAGCATTCAACAAAAAATAGATAAATATTTAGAATATCGTAAAAAATCAAATAACGCAAATAATGTAGAAGACAGTTGTGATAGTTCAACCAAAGAAGGTGCTTTTAGTCCATTAATTCATCAAGATGTAATAAAACAATATTTAAATGCTAGTTCTCCATATCGTGGATTATTATTATTTCATGGTTTGGGATCAGGAAAAACATGTTCTTCTATTGGTATTGTAGAAGCATTAAAACAAACAAAAAAACATATTTATATTATGACTCCTGCATCATTAAAGAAAAATTATCAAACACAAATGATGTTTTGTGGAAGTGAATTATTTCGTAAAACAGAAAAATGGGTGTTTGTAGAATATCCTTCTGATGATACACGCGAAGACTTTATAAATCAAGTTCAAAAATTAACTGGATTAAGTTTAAAATACTTAAAAAAGAATTCTGGAGTTTATTTAATACAAAAAGGTTCATTTGGTAGCGAATATGATCGTTCTAAAGTAATTGAGAAAGATTTAGAACAACAAATTCAATTAATGATGGAAAAACGATTTCGTTTTATTAGTTATAATGGAATAACTGCTAGAAAATGGTTATCTTATTATAAAAACAATAAAAAAGAATTTAATCCATTTAATCATAGTACAGTAGTTATTGACGAGGTGCATAATTTTGTAAGTAGAATTTTAAATAAGTTAAACATAAAACAATCTTCGGTTTCTACAGAAATATATAAAGATTTAATTTGCGCTGAAAATTGTAATGTTGTTGCTTTAACAGGTACACCATTAATTAATTATCCATGTGAATTAGGTGTTTTATTTAATATTGTGGGTGGTTCAAATGTAGTAATTGAATTGGCATGTAGTCATAAAAATACAAGTAAAAGAAATAAAAAGCAAATTATGGATGCTTTAAAAACACTACAATTAATTGATTATATTGAATTTGAATTACCATCGCGTAAGTTAAAAAATAAAAATTACGGTTTATTAAAAATACTTAAAAATCCATATGGATTTATAAAGGATGAAAAAACAGGAGAAGTTCGTTATAATTTTAAAGATGGTAATGTTACAAATGCGCAATTGTTTCGTAATATAGAAAAAGAATTATTAAAAAATGGTTATGAAATTGATAAAAAATATAATAAAAATATGATAAATTATAAACGTTTCCCTGATACAGAAGAAGAATTTAATAAAGATTTTATTGAGCATGGTAAATTTGTGAAAAAATCATTTTTTCAAAATAAAATTGTTGGATATGTTTCATATATTGGAGACAAGCGTGAATTAATGCCAGATGTTGAGGTTCCTTCGTCAGAAGATTTAAGAGATAAATATTATAAAGATAGTGAAATCTTTGTAGAAGAAATACCTATGACAAAAAATGTATTACATGGGTATAATTTTGCAAGATCCATTGAAAAAGATATGGATAGTGCGATGAAAAAGGCGAATAAATCAAAAGACAAACAAACTAGTTCATATCAAATTTTTTCTCGCGCTGCCTGTAATTTTGTATTTCCAAAAAATATAGAACGTCCTTATCCAAAAAGTCGCGAACATATGAATGAACATGATATGGAGGTCTATACAGATGAAGAAAAAACTGCTTTACCAGACGGATTTTATGAAAAAAAGGAACAAGAAACAAAAGATGAAAAATCAAAACGTTATAAAATGGCTATTCAACAAGTTCTTACAAAATTAGAAAAAGCACCTCATAATTGTTTTGAAAGTGATATACCAAAATTAATAGAACAAACGAATTTAGAATTTCAAATTAGTGCACAAAGTTATAATATAGATATGACTCATACATCAACAAACCAATTGAATATGTATAGTCCAAAATTTTATAAACTATTACAAAATATAATGAATGTTGATAATGTTGGTATACATATGTTGTATAGTAATTTTCGTACCTTAGAAGGTATTGGTATATTTAAAATTATATTAGACTATTATGGATACACGGAATTTCGCATTAAAAAAGAAAATGTTGGTTCATCAGATATTTATAAATTAGATTTTGAAAATCCATATTATACAAATCGTAGTTTTTTCGATAAATCTAAACCAGCAATTACATTAGCAGGTCGCAAGTTTTATGCATTATATACAGGTAAAGAAAGCGTCGAAGATAAAGAAATTATTAGAAATATTATAAATGGTAATTTATCAAAAATTCCAGCGTCTTTACGAGATGATATTGTACAACGATTTTATGGTGGAGATTATAAACGATTACAAGGAAAACATAATTTGTATGGAGAATTAATACAATTATTAATTATTTCTGCTTCTGGAGCAGAAGGAATCGATTTAAAAAATGTTCGGTACGTTCACATTATGGAACCATATTGGCATCCAGTAAGAATTACTCAAGTAATTGGACGAGCACGACGTATTTGTAGTCATTCTGATTTACCTGAAGATCAACAAACGGTGAAAGTATATATGTATTTATTAACACATAATCAAGAATTGTTATCTAGTGACTATGGTTCTCAATTTACGGGATTAAAAGAAGTTCAAGATTATGATCGGGTTCAAAAAAGAGCAATTAGTACAGATGAACGATTATATTTAATTATGAATCGTAAAAAAACTCTCATGGAAGAATTTCTACATTCGTTGAAAATTAGTTCAATTGATTGTAGAGTCAATTATGAAGAAAAAGACAAATGTTTCTCATTTGCAATTAAACCTCCTGGAATTGATTATACAAAAGATAAAAAGAATATTATACAAGTAAGAAAAGAAACAAATAATAATAGAGGTGTGGAAGTATAATATTTAAATCATTTATTCCCCCCCATCATTGAAAATATAATAGTTGTATATTATATAAATATGGTTTTAAAGAACCATCGTACACAAAAGAATAATATAAACAAGAGAGTTCAAAAAAGGACAAAGAGAAAAAGTTTAGGAAAAAAAACAAGAAAGAATTTAAGAAAAAAAAGACAAAATAGAAAAACCAGGAGGCGGAGATTTAGGGGGGGAGCGGCGGGACCGGGTGCGTTGGCGCCCACGCGTGCGGATGAGATCCAGCAGTCCTTGCGATTCCCGTCGCAGCATCGGTTTAACAATGCTACGGAAAATCAATCAAAATATTCTGAACTAATATCGGAGGATAGCAGGGAGAGTATACACAGGATTCTCCGTAATGATGACTCGCGTACATCTATAATGATTTGGACTGATCCGGGTGCTGATATTGATGATGAAATAGCATTGTGGTATTTAGTTACCCAAGAAATAATCACTCCAGAAAACACAGTTATCTTTATTGGTGGAAAAGGAAAAAAAAAAGAATTAACGAAGTGGAGTAAAGATTACTGCCCTGACCTATTACAATATCATATATTCGGGGAAAACGATTATATACCACCTGTCTTCCCAACCGACCTTATCATAATAGCACCAGGTATCGATAGATTAAAAGACAAATTACGATTAGATAACTTGAAGAAAGTTTCGTTTCAAGGTTCTTTACCAATAGCGCAGTCTCTTGCATCTAATAGTAATTATAATTTTTTGGTAGAGGATGATACTGTTGCATTTAATGATAGTGGTTCACTAGAAACAATTAAACGGATTAGTGAAAACCCCCAAATAGTTTTTAAATGTGTCACAACGAAAGAGTGTAATCAAATTCTGCCGTTTAGTGAAGATAATTTCAAACGATACAATTTTCCAGAGAATATCCGGGAGAGTGTCAAACAAACAGTATTTAAAAACATGTTGGGTAGAATGCATCCGAAACACCCATATAAGCACTTTGCAGAGGGATTGATAAATCCCGATATAAAGGGCGCAAATTACCATTTGGTTAAACGAGTTTATACCACAATGAAAGATAAAATGGGAGACAATACTGGTCCCCCGAACGCGAGTAAAGAATTAAAAGATGCGGTGGATGGTTATATAGGTGAACTTTCTGCTGCTGCTCTCGATGCTAAAGCTGCTGCTGAAGCTGCTGCTGAAGATGCTCTCGCTGCTGAAGCTGCTTTTAAACTTAAGCCTGATAATGATAAAGCTCGTGTTGATGCTGTTAGTGCTCGTGCTGCTGCTGAATTTGCTGCTAAAGCTGCTAGTAAACTAAAAGAACCTCGGTCCAGTACCCGCGATTATCTTCTAGAGATGTGCCAATGGATTCAATATATAATTAACGAGCCGCCCTTAGATAATGATAAAAAATTAATTAACTCAGGACTCGAGGAGGATGAGAAGAAGAAAGTTAAATTACATGAAGTATATTCTGTAGGTTATGAGAACTTTAAAAAAGTGGGAATTTTTACACCAGCTTTTGATTTGTTGACTGTTATGAGACATTTTGATATAACTATCTAAAACCAACCGTGAAAAATAAAAAAAAACAACGAAACATAAGATTTATAGTAAATAATGTTTAAACACATATACACAATATATGTATGTATAAATTTCTCTGTAAAGATAATAAATATACAGAATATCAATATGTTGAAACAAAAACATTTCAACCTATTGACACTATTCAAAAATCACCAATTGTTATGAAATTGTTTATAAATGATATTTTTGATTATGATACAAACACAAATACTCATAAGATAATTCATTCTAATTTTCGTGCAAATAAAACAATACCTGGAATTTTAAATCTTCGAATGACTCATGGAAAAGATAAACATAAATTTTTGTATTTATGTAAACCTGATGACAAACGAATCCCGTTTTTTTTAATTCCATACACAAAAAAACAAGATTTTGATAAATCACTGGAAAAAATATATATTACTTTTGAATTTAAGCATTGGGACTTTGAAAGACCTTATGGAACAATGACTCAAAATTTGGGTAACGTGGTTGAGTTAAATCATTATTATGAATATATTTTATATTGCAAATCATTAAATATATCAATTCAACAATTTACAAAAAATGTAAAAGAAAAAATACAAAATCAATCCAATAAAGAAATTATAGATAAAATTACGGAAAAACATAACTTGGAAAAAAGAACAAAAAAAGATTATTATATTTTTACATTAGATTCACATACTTCAAATGATTATGATGACGCTATATCTTATTGTGAAAAAGAACATAAAATTAGTATTTATATTTCAAATGTTGCACTTATTATGGACGAACTTGATTTATGGAAGGCGGTTAGTAAGCGTATCGCAACCATTTATTTACCTGATAAAAAACGAACTATGTTACCAACCTTATTGAATGATATGTTGTGTAGTTTAAAAGAAAAACAAGAAAAATTGTGTTATGTATTGGATTTATTTTATAACGATAAGAATGAAATTATATCTCATTCGTTTGGTTGTTGCAATGCATATATACGAAAAAATGTAGGTTATAAAACAATTGGAGATTTCGAAAAAATGTCTCATTTTCAATCACTTATGAAAATTTTAGGTATAAAACACGCTAAACAACTTGTAACACGTCTTATGTTATTATTTAATCACTATGTTGGTCGTGATTTATGGAAAAAACAAAAAGGGATTTATAAATCTCTTTATCAAGAATCAACATTACAAGAAAAAGAGACACATAATATTCCAGAACATATTTTTCAACATATATGTGTATTGAAAAACAAAGGAGCAAAATACAGTTTATATGATCCATCGCTTCAATATTATTCTGTTGTTCATAAAGATATTGACGTATACGCCCAGGCAACGTCACCCATTCGTCGTTTGGTTGATTTATTAAATAATATTATGATAGTAAATGAATTAACACAAAGTCAATTAAATGATAAAAGTATAGAGTTTTATAATCATTGGACTACGCCAGAAAATATAGAAAATATTAATATATCTTCTCGTGCAATTCGTAAGATTCAATCAAAGTGTTACATATATAAACAATATGAAGAAAATCGATTAAATGGTCATGATGTATATTATAAAGGTTATGTATTTGATAAAATGTATAAAGAAGGTGATGGTAAATATCAATATATGGTATATATTGAATCATTAGGATTAACAACGTCAGTAACATTGACCGAAGATTTTAATAATTATTCGTGTCATTTATTTTCATTGTATGTATTTATGAGTGAAGAAAATGATAAAAAGAAAATAAAATTACAACTGTGTTATGAGTCTAACTAAGTTAAATAATATATTTAAAAATATATTATTATAATACATAATGAAAATAAAATTTTTATTTTTATCTACTATTATATTTCTTTGTAATGGATTTATACCTTCAAAAATAACAACAATACCAAAAATAATTTTACATTCTCATTTTAGTAAAATTAATACAAAGTTAAAAAATAAAGATTTATTAATAAAAACATTGGTAGATATAAATAAACCTGTAGTATATTCAGACATACCATCTATTGTTAAAGGTTATAATAATGAATCTGTATTAGCAGATATAGTAATCAAACAAAAGAATGGAAAAGATATTGGATTCTATTTAAATGGAGATAATTATGAAATGATTACAGATTTACAATTTTGGGAACAAAGTGTACCTGTTGAAGTTTTTTTAGAAAATTTATATCAACATTACGCTTATAATTCTGTAATAGAACATTGCAAAGAAGAAGGATTTATAACCGAATCTATAAAAAGAGATACAAAAATGGGAATAATTGAAATTGAAGTTTCGAAATATAATTATTAAACATATTAGTTATAATAGATATATACATATAACTGTATATGTCAATTGATTATTTAAAAATAACATTAATAACATTATTTTTAGATATATTATTTTTGATTATTTTATGTATTCGAAAGTTAAAAATACTAGATTACATATTTATATACAATGTTTATATTGTTCATATTTTATTTTTAATTAGTCTTTTTTACGATGAACAAATTATTATTGAAATGTCACATTATTTAATATTTATTTTAGTTTTTATAAGTGTTTTTATCATTCATGATGTATATTTATTAAGCATTTGTTTATTATTAATTACGATAATTCAAATATTATGGATTGTAGAAGGACGATGTATATTAAATAAAAAAGATGAAGAATTTGGATATGGAAAAACAATTAGTATATGTACATTATTATTTACAATTGTCATGAGTTTTATTATAGGAAAAAAACAAAATTAGTGGAAAAATAGTTTTCGTATAAATGGATCATTATTTTCAAAACATTGATTTAAATACATAAACAATAACATAAATTCATATTTTTTTGTTTCTTTATCGTTTATATTATAGATTCGTTGTAATTCTTTGTCAATGAATTTATTGTATTTTGGATGAGATTGATGATAAATAGTGGTATTTGATTTTAAAATACTTTTTGCATATTTATTTGGTAAAAAAATAATATTTTTACTACATGAAACATCTATATTTAATTCACACAATAATGGATGATTTGTAAATTGTTTTGGAATAATATGATGATTATCTACATAACGATCGTCATAAAAACAGTTTTTAAATTTTCGTCGATGTTTTGTATTATAATGAAATAGGTCTTCTTTTTTTTCATAATTAAATAAACAATAAGAACTTCCTATTTGTAGTAAATGATTATGATGATAAATATGATAAACATATGATGTTTTTGGAATATTTAATAAAAAATAAGAAAATTTATATTTCATACTACTATTTTAAAATATATAATAATTTACTAATAATTTGTAATGTATAAAATTATATTTTGTTTGTAATCATGCGGGGTACAATATTCATTGCCATCAATTCATGGAATAATAGTTTACAACTATATGGGATTTCTACATATGAAAAGTTTGTACGATTTTCACAAATATTACATAAATGAATTTTTTCTTTTTCATTATAAGGAACAATTAGTCCACAATGATTGCAAATATGAACACTATATTTATCAGATACATCATAAATACGATCCTTTGTAAATCGTGATGCTCCATGCGATATCATACAATCACGTTCCATTTCTCCAAAACGAAGACCACCATCGCGACTTCTTCCTTCTGCAGGTTGACGAGTTAAATTTACCATTGGACCAATACAACGACTATGTTGTTTATCGGCAACCATATGTTTTAAACATTGATAATACACAGGACCAATAAATATTGATGTTTCTATTTGTTCGCCACTTTTACCATCATATAGTAATTCATTTCCATTTGATTCATAATTATTTTTTTGAAGTTCTTCACAAATTGTTTTTACAGTTAAATTTCCAAAACTAGTACCATCACCATAAAGTCCAAGTTCTAATAGAAGTTTTCCTAATTGTGTTTCTTTTAGTTGGGCAATTGTCATTCGTGAAGGAATAGCATGAGGATTAATAATCAAATCAGGACGAATTCCATCTTTTGTAAATGGCATATCTTCTTCATTGATAATATGTCCAATTGTTCCCTTTTGTCCATGACGACTTGAAAATTTATTACCAACAGTTGGAACACGATGGGCGCGAATACGAACTTTTACAGACCAATAACCATCACCATTTCTATTTACTTCATTTTTATCAATATAACATTCTTCTTGTGTTTTATATGATTTACTATGATCTGTATATTTAATCATTTGATTATTATCATTTTTACTTCCTTTAATTGCAGTCATTACACCAATAAATACATCTTTATCTTCAATTAATGTGTTCTCTGGAATTAGTCCTTTTTCATTTAATTTATCATAATTACCAAACTTAATATTTTTAGTAATTGCTTTATTTGGTTTTCCGCGAAATTCTTCTTCTCCATTAACCTTTTTGTCTTCATCTTTTTCCGTATGATAAATAGTAGAATGAAATAATCCACGATCAACTGAACCACGATTAAACAATATACTATCTTCTTGATTAAATCCACTGTGAGTCATAATAGCAACAATTACTTGATTTCCTGACGATAGTGTATTAATTTTAAGCATATTCATAATTCGTGTTTCTACAAGTGGTTTCATTGGATAATTCAAAATATATGCGGTTTTATCCATTCTTTTATTAAAATTAGAGGCGTAAATTCCTATTGCTTGTTTTCCCATTGCACATTGGTATGTATTTCTTGGAGATTGGTTATGATCTGGAAATGGAATACATGAAGCAAGTAATCCGAAAATAGTACTTGGATGTATTTCACTATGTGTATAATTATATTGAGGATCAATTTGTTTTTCATTCATGCATATCATTCCAAATTTTTGTTCTTCTGAATCAATATATTCAATCACCGAATTATCAAGTTTATGAGTAAATAACAAATCATCCCATTTATATTCATTTGTTCTTATTTTATCAACAATCTCTTTTGTAATACATAACTTATTATCTTTTATTTTATAAACAGGACGAACCATTCTTCCAGAATCATTATAAATATAAATAACTTGCTCTTCCATATTAAATGTAATTGATGTATAAATATGAATAAATCCTGAATATTTTTTTTGTTTTAGTGATTTATAAAGTTCAATTGGATTTTCAGAAACACCTAACCATCTTCCATTTAGAATGACTTTTACTTTATTATGAAAATATTCAATTGGTTTAGATTCATCATTAATATCTGTAATTTCATTCATAATATAATCATATATGCAATTTGAATCACTATGTCCAGATATACATGTCATATATGCTATATTTTTTACAACTCCTACTGATTGACCTTCTGGTGTTTCAGCAGGGCATAAAAATCCCCAAGAACTATTATGCAATTTTCGAGGTTCAACTAATTTACCACTTTTATCAATTGGACAATTTACACGACGTAAATGACTAATTGTTCCTGTATAAGTAAGACGATTTAATACTTGAGCAACACCAACGCGATTTGAATGTAATTGTTTTATTCCAAAATCACCAGTAGATAACGCTCGCTTAATTCCATTTTCAATTGTAGATGATTTTACCATTTTATAAATATTTGTTAATGTTAATATACTTGTATAATTATTACTAGATTTCCAAGAACCATTATTTATTTCACGAACTACTAATTTTTGAATATCTTTTACAACTTTATTAAAATAATTACGAAATAAATTATTAATTAAATACCCAGTCATTTCAATTCGTTTATTCTCATAAGAATCTCGATCATCTGGACGAGTATAACCAAGGAAACAAGAAATTAATTTATAACACATTCGTCCCAACAAGTGCAATTTTTCTTTTCTTGTTTTACAATTTGGAAATAAATCATAATTTAATATATCATGTGTAAAAACCAACTTTTTTTTATCACCTTCTTCTGCTGTCATATTAATTGGTGTATAAATAACAGAACTTTTCATATACTGAATACATGATTCTTTATCAATATAATCATGATTCATTTGAATTGTTGCTTTAAGAAATTTTAGCATTTTTTTATTTTTTTCATCTTCCAAATCTAACAAGATATATTTACAGATTTCTTTATCTGTCAATACTCCCAAACAACGAAATAATATAAACAATGGTATTGGTTTTTTTAGTTTAGGTATGGTAATATATATAGTATAACCCATTTTTTCTTGCTTTGAACTAATCATCATATAAATTTGTTTTGGAGAAATAACTTTCCAATAAGGAACACATCTCATTTCAGCGCTATAACTCCATTTTGCATTTTTTTTATTTTTAAAAACATAAATTTTATTATCTGCTGCTTTTTCTTGACCTAAACAAGTTTTTTCAGAACCATTTATAATAAAATACCCTCCTGGATCCATTTTACATTCATCGGTTTGATCATGATGCAAAAAGTTATATTGATTTAACGTACAAATACAAGATTTTATCATAATTGGAATTTTTCCAAATTGAATTTTAGAAAGTTTAACATGTTTTCGTTCTTCGTTTTCTAATGAATCTCCAGTACAAACAATATATTCAATATTTATATCAAGAGTTAAATTTGAACTATAAGTAAAATTGCGCAATCGTGCATCATTTGGAAACATTAATTTTGTTGCACCATTATTTTCATGAATTTCTGGGCGAAATAAACTCATATTTTCAAAATTAATAATTATTTGTAAACGATATTTTTTATATTCTTTCATATAGTCTTGCGGAGAACGAATTATAAGAGGATTGAACATTTCAATGGTTTTTTTCATTTGAGTTTGAATAAAATCATTATAGGATTCAATTTGATGTTTTACTAATTGATGTAAATGGTTATGTTCAAAATAACTTTCTATTACTTTCCAAGTATCCTCACTCGTAATCTCTGTCATTTAAAATGTATGTACTTAAAACTTTATATTGTTAAATCAATTTTATTTATTGTGTAAAAAAACAAAAACAAATATATATTTTCATATAAATGAACGAAAAAAAAACAATAAGTATAGATCAAAATTTATTTAAGGTAACACCATCATCAAAAAAAAAAGAAAAAAAAATAAAATCTGAAAAAATGGCACAAGTAAAACCAAAAAGTGTAAAAGAATTATTATTACAAAAATTAAAGGAATATAAAAAACAAAAAAAAAGAGAAAACAATAAACAAAATTCATTTGTACCGTCCAACTCAATTATAAGCAATTCTTTCATGGAAACAATACAAAAAAAAAGAAATAAAACAGAACAAAATATTCACGTTGATTCAATGGTAGAAAATGATATATCAAATACAGAACAATCAAATCAAGTTATTGTACCATCAATCATATCAACAGAACCATCAACAATAGTATCACCAGTACAACTACCACAGCCAACCCCATCATCAATAGTAGCAACAGTACAACTACCACAATCAACCCCATCAATAAATAGTCCACTCCCTTATAGTAATTTAAAAAATTCAAACTTACCAACGTTTCGTCAATGGAAACAACAAACTCAAAAAAACATTATGAAACCAAAAAGAGAAAAAGTGAATATATCAAAAAAAATGATTGTTGGTTTAAATAAAACAAAAAAAAAGGTTGGTATATTTTTAAAAAATAATAAAATGAAACAAGATATAGAAAATTCAATTATTGAAATGAAAAAAACAAAATTAAAAACACTAAAAAGTTATTTAAAAAAAAAAAATTTGATTCAATATGGTACTTCTGCTCCAACTGATTTATTAAAAGAAATATATATTTCTTCAAATTTATGTGGAGGAATAAATAATATAAATGGAAGTGTAATTATTGATAATTATTATAACGATAATTTGTAAATTAATAAAATATAAATATAAATATAATATTTTATTAATTAATAGTTATATATGGAACAAATAGAGGATGTTTTTACTATAAATGAAGAATATCAATATAATAAATTGATTGTATTTATAAACTCAACAGGAAAAAAACTAACTGAGTTGCGTAAATTATCTTTTATTACAAAATTCGATAATTATTTAAGTGATCTTTCAAATAAAGATATACCTTTATTTTATTTTGTATTTAATTTAAATAAAGCAAAAATTCCAACTAATTTTTCGTTTATAAGAGATTTAACAAAATTATTATTAAAACATTCTGAATTAATAGATAAAAAATTAGAATTTTCAGTTATTTTATATAAAAGTAATTTATTTTATACTTTTTTTAATTTATTTAAAAGATATTATGAACCAATTAAACCACTTTATTTATGTCAAAGATATGAAGATATTTCATTATGTATTCATAATGAAAAAGAAAGATCTAGATTTCCAGAAATTATTTCAAAAATAAAAAAAAAAGGTTAACGTTCGCTATGCATTATTTCTCTAAATGAAAATGGTTGTCTTAAGTTGTTATGTATTAATGTGCGACAACTTGGACATGTATTATTTGTACGAATCCACTGTTGTAATGCAGGTTTATTAAAAATATGCTTACAATATTTAATCATTAGTACATTTTCACTAGGATCAAATGATTCTTGTGTAATAGGACACGTTTCATTCATCGGCGAAGATATTAAATGAAAATGCTGAATATCATATAAGTCAATATTAGTATTTGAAATATCAAGCATGGGTAAATTATTTTCATTAATATTAAAAATATTATAAGATATATCATTAATTGGTTGTGTATTATTTGATGACATATTTAACATATTTGGAAATAAACTATCAAACTGTAATATAAAATTAGAATTTTCAGTTAAAGATTCTGATTCTCTTGCTACATTAAAACGATTTGTATATTGTTGTCTGTTTGATTCAAGAAGACGTTGTGAATTTTCAATAAGTCTACCCAACAACGCAATATTTTCAAAATGACGAGTTAATAACGGTTGAGAATTATTTCTAGAACGATTTGATAAATAACGGTTGTTTCTTGAATGCATAAGATGATATATTTATATATATGTATTTAAATATATTATTATAAAAATATTATATGAATTATTTAAAATATCATGGAAAAGGTTTAACTGGATTGGTAAATTTGGGAAATACGTGTTATATTAATAGTAGTTTACAAGTAATAAGTCATATACCAGAATTAAATATTTATATACATAATTTTCTAAAAACACAAAATCTAAATGAAATAAAAAATATAGATATTATTTTTTTACATGAATGGATTGAATTATATAAACTAATGTGGAAGAAAAATGTAATTATTTCACCAAATCGATTTTTACGAGTTATACAGACAATTTCTCAAGAAAAAAAAAATATTTTATTTAGTGGTTTTATGCAAAATGATTCAACAGAATTTATTTATTTTATTATACAAATTTTTCATAATGCATTACAACATGCTCCTGATAAAAATAATTTACTACAACTAATTTTAAATCAATATCAAAATGATAAGCATTTTTCAAAATTTTTACTAAATCATCATAAAAATGAATATTCTATGGTTGATTCACTTTTTGCAATATATACAAAAATAGATATTATTGATTATGATAATGAAAATGTTCTTTCTTCAAATTATGAAAATTTTTATATATTAGATTTAGCAATTACACAGTTATCTATTGAAGATTGTTTGAATGATTATTTTAATGATGAATTAATGAATAAAGAAAATGATAATCAGTATTTTTGTGATAAAGATAATAAATTAAAAGATGTTGTAAAACGTACTTCAATATATCATTGTCCGGATTATTTAATTATACAATTAAAACGATGGAATCAAAATTTAAAAAAAAATCAAAGAATTATTCATTATAATATGAATACATTAGATTTAGATCCTTATTTACATGATAGTTCACCTTTTAAACAAAATAGTAATTATTCATTGTTTGGAATTATAAATCATTCTGGAAATGTTTTTGGAGGACATTATTTTTCATTTATAAAAAATTTTAATAACAATTGGTATGAATTTAACGATACAACTGTAAAAGAAATACATATTACAAAACTATTGTCAAACAAAAATTATTGTTTCATTTATAGAAGAAATAAATAATACTGTATTATTATATATGGATATTAACGTAGATAATAATTCTTATATTCCAGATTCACAAGAAAATATAATATTTAATGCTTTAAAAAATACGAAAGTATCCTTTGTAATTATTTTATTGATCATTATAGCAATTTATATTGGTATATTCTTTTTAATTGGTAATATGGCGCAAGAAAATAGTAATCCTAGTGTAAAAATCTTTATTATTGTATTAGAGATTATTCTATGGGGATTATTAGTTGGGATTATTTATATAAATATTCAAAATTATAATCATGAAAATTATAGTTTTAAAATGAAAATGGAAAACTTATTTAATACTGAATTAACAAATTTAAAGGTTAAAGCAAATAGTAAAAATAATTCTGAAAAAAATTGTGAAAACGATTCAAATAAAGAAGTATTTCATGTTGCAAACAATTTATATAGTTATCAAGAAGCAAAAGATATATGCGAACAACATAATGCAAGATTAGCGAGTTATGAAGAAATAGAAAGAGCTTATAATAAAGGTGCAAATTGGTGTTCATATGGTTGGTCAAAGGAACAGTTGGCGTTATTTCCTGTACAACAAGAATTATATAATGAATTAAAAAAAATACCAGGACATGAACATGATTGTGGTAGACCTGGAATAAATGGCGGATATATAGAAAATAAAAATGTTCGTTTTGGTGTAAATTGTTATGGTGTAAAACCAAAACCAGATGATAAGGATAAAGCATATATGGATTCTATGAATCAATTACCAGTTTCTAAAGAAGAACAACAAGAAGAACAAAAGAAGCAAATTATAGCGTCATTTAATAAAAATAAATGGTCTACATTTTCAAAACAAGAATAATAATATATTTAATTCTTTTTTTTTGTTTTATTTTTTATTTTTTTTTTAATTTTTGATGTTTTATTTTTAATACACCAGTCAAAATTTTCACATAATACATGATCTAATATTTTTTTATCAACATCATTTAAATTATAATTATTTAAAGAAGTTAAAACCATTAATTCTGGTTCTTCTTTTACTTCATTGATCTTTAATCCAAATGGTAATTCATAACTATCTAACATTTATATATAATATGTATATAAATGTTTTAAATACTCTGAATTTTAAGTTCATCTTTTTGTTTTTTGTCTCGTTTGTCTTTAATATACGATAAATATTCATCAATATTTATAGAAATTGAATGCATTTCACAATATTCTCTCAAACTACTTTCAATGAGTTTTAAACTAACATTTTGATATTGATATATTGTCTTATGCTGTATTTTATAGTCATTTAATACAAAAATTTTATGATCCATTTTATTTCTTTGCATTAACTTTATAATTTCTTCTTCTAAATCTTGTTTTTCAGATTTAAAATCATTTAATTGTTCTGATAAATCGTTATAACTATTTGTTTTTTCAACATATTCTTCTAATTTTTCTTTTAATTCTTTCTTAAACTCCATATATACATTTCTTTAAAGATTTTATTTTTTATAATATCGATTTGATTTATTTTTATAAGATTTATTTGTTTTTCTTCTTTTTTTATTTGTTTTATTTTTTTTACGAGAAAATAAATGTTGTATCGCAAATAATCCAAAAGGTACCGCACCAGTTTCTACTAAACCACTGCTTCCTCCTGTCTTTTTTTGTCTTCGTCGACGAGTTTGATTTCGTTGTTTTACCATTATATATTATAGAAATATAATTATTTTATTTAATAGTATTTAAAAAAATGAGAATGAATTAATTAATGGATATGTTTTTACGCGATATAACATTTTCAAATATTTCTTTATTGCCTCCTAAATTACTAGAAAATAACCATTATAGTTTTCCTTTACAATATTTAAAGGATGAAAATGAACTACCTTTTATGTTTCAATCAAATCAACTTTATCGTTTATACATAAAAAATGATTTATGCCAATTACATATTAAGGAAAAAAATGAATTAGAATTTTTTAATCAATTATATGAATATTTATTAAATTTATTATATGATAAGCATGATAATTGGTTTGAACATAAATTTGAAAAACAAAAATTTAAATCAATGTTTAAAGATTATTTATATCCTAATATTCAAGAAAACGCAGTAAATATTAAGTGTACTGTTGATTCTGAATTAATTAAAAAGATAACAGAAAATAATACATATGAAATATATCCAACATTTAAATTAAATTCAATTATATTTAATGAAATTGAATTTTTAATTGATTTACAACTTATAAATGCAACATTTTTAGAAAGTGAAGAAAATAATTTATCTTCTACAAATAATGAAAAAAATGAAACAAATGAAGATGATATTGAAGTTTCTTTACCAACTGTAGAAGAAAACACAAATGTAGAAAATAATTTACAAAATGTAGAAAATAATTCACCAAATGTAGAAAATAATTCACAAAATGTAGAAAATAATTCACAAAATGTAGAAAATAATTCACAAAATGTAGA
>MDTG01244851.1_pt1 | contig 18957 bp, 13 predicted proteins | sample 811421 | NCBI WGS metagenome assembly MDTG01 (sample SAMN05326645, study PRJNA326480) | marine metagenome | isolation source: seawater | place: Pacific Ocean: South East | collected 2011
ACTGCAACGGCGTGGTGGAGGACGGATGCGAGGCGCCGCTCCAGATCGACCCGGACCACTGCGGGGCCTGCGGGAACGTGTGCAGCTTCACGTGCGACAGCCGCGCCTGCGAGCGCCCGCTCGGCGTGACCCTCGGCACGGGCCACGCCTGCGTGATCGTCGGCGCACCTTCGGCGTCGGCGGGCGACGAGGGCTCCATCTACTGCTTCGGCTTCAACACCGAGGGCCAGCTCGGGATCGGCAGCTTCGGCGGCACCTACACGCGCCCGACCCCGGTGTCGCGGCCACGCGGGGTCGTCTTCCACCACGTGCGGACCGCCCGGCGGCACACCTGCGCGATCGATCAGCACGACGAGGTCTGGTGCTGGGGCGCGAACGACTCGGGCCAGCTCGGCAGCGAGGGCGGGAACGAGCCGGCGCCGGTGCCCGTGCAGGGGCCCGGGGGCGTGGGCGTGCTGGACCAGGTGCTCACGCTCGACGCGGGCGGCTTCTACGCCTGCGCGATCCGCCCCGACGGCGAGGGGGACGGGGACCCGACCGACGGGACCGTCTGGTGCTGGGGGCGAAACGACGGCAACCTCGGCGACGGCACGCGGACCGACCGCGTCGCGCCGGTGCAGGTGCTGCGCGAGGGCGGCTCGGATCCCCTGAGGGACATCGTCGCGATCAGCACGGGCCGCCGCCACGCTTGCGCCATCGACACGGCGCGCGAGCTCTGGTGCTGGGGCGCGAACGCCGACGGGCAGCTCGGCCGGGGAGCGAGCCCCGGCGACCCCCGGCTCGCGTACCCGGTGCGCGACCCGAGCGGCGCGGCGAGGCTCGGCTCCGTCGAGCGGGTCCGCGCCGGGGAGAGCACGACCTGCGCGATCACGACCGGGGGCCAGCTCTACTGCTGGGGCCTCAACGACGAGTGCCAGCTCCTGGACGCGCCGAGCCCGGGGGAGCCCTGCAGCGGCGCCTCGAGCGCCCTCCCGCGCGCCCTCCCGATCGCCGACGCCGTGGACGTGGCGCTCGGATCGAACCACGTCTGTGTTCACCGCTCGACGGACGCGACCCTCTGGTGCTGGGGCGGCGGCGAGTTCGGGACCGAGCGGCTCGGCCGCGGCTCGGGGAGCTTCGACCGCACGATCCCCGCGCCCGTCGCCAGCGGCTTCGACACCCACGCGCCGGTGGCCATGGCGGTGCGCACGAACTCCGGCTGCGCCATCCGCGCCGACGACGTGGTCCTGTGCTGGGGCGACAACCTCAACGGCCAGCTCGGCACCGGCGACCGCATCGACCGGGTCGAGCCCGCCCAGATCGCGCGCCCCCTCTTCTGACGCGGCACCTCCCGCGACGGCGCTCGCCCCGCCCTCCCCTGGACGGGCGCGCGAGCTCCTCGCAGCGGGTCCCGGCGCTCAGTCGAGCGCGAAGCCGAGCTCGCCCACCGAGACGCCCTCCTCGCCGCCGGCTTGCACCTCGAAGTAGGTCTGGCGGGCCACACAGCGCCCCAGCGCGCCGCCCGTCCGGGTGCCATCGCAGAGGGACACCTCCAGCTGGATGTCGGTGCCGGGGAGGGCCCGAGCGCGCAGACGCTCGAGGAGCTCGCCCGGCATGGGCACGGTCGATCCGTCGGCCTGGAGTCGGAGGACCACGAGGGCGTGGAAGTGCAGGTAGCTCGGCTCGAAGCGTCGCCCGGTGACGACGAAGGTGACGCGGGTGGCGCCCCGGAGCCCGCGGGCTTCCAGCCGGTCGCCTCGCGCGATGCGGCGCCTCGGCAGGACGAGCGTCTCCGCGAGCGGGGTCGGGTCCCAGGTGAGCTCGCCCGCGTCGAGATCGACCCGGCGCGTCAGGTCACCCACGCTCAGATTGGCGGTGCCGTCGAAACGCTCGGAGCGGAAGAGGGCGAGCTCCGCGCGAACGATGCCGCCGGGCTCGCGCGCGAAGCTGCGAGCGCGCACGAGGTGGGGCCACCCGGTGAAGGAAAAGAGGGAAAGTTGGTCCAGCCCCTCCTCGAGCCCCCGGAGCCGCAGCTCGATGACGCGCTCCGGAGGCGTCGCCTCGCGCAGGTCGAGGCCGACGCCCGTGGTGACGATGGCGTCGGGGACGTCGGGCGTGGGCCGGGCGGGCACCTCGAGCTCGAGCGCGCGGTGCTCGAACTCGAAGCGGTCCTCGCTGCGCGTCCGAACGCGGGAGGCGATGGCGAGCGCGCTCCGGGGGGAGTCGCCCGCGAACGCGCGCCAATGGAACCCGTCCGGGTCCACGCCGGGGGAGCTGGCCCCGGCCGCGCCATCGACGATGGTGAGCACGTCGGGTGGGGGCTCCTCGCCGAGCTCGACGGGCCCGCGGACCTCCCGACCGCCGGGCTGGTCGGCGACGACGTAGAGGCGGCCGCCGTCCGAGGCGGCCTGGAGCTCGCTCCGGCTGTATCCGATGAAGGCCGTGAGCATGGCGGCGGCGCCGGCGGCTTCGCCCGGGGGCTGGACGTAGAGGTCGGCGCGCTCACCGGCCCGGAGCTCGAAGACGACCTCCCCCCGCGCGTCGCTGACCCGGCGCTGGGGCGCGCCCCCGAGCACGAGGGTCGCCTCGGCGCCTTCGACCGGCTGGTCGAGGTAGTCGACGAGGCGGAGCGCGAACGGGAGAGGCTCGGCGGCATCGTCGTCGGGGACGGCCCCGGTGTCACGCGGGGTCGCCGCGTCGGGCCGCGGTCCCGGCTCGCCCTCGAGGGCGTGCGAGCGATAGCAGCCGAGGGTCAGCGCGAGGAGGAGGAGAATGCGCACGACCGAGCACGGTAGCGAGCGTTCGTCGTCGCCGCATCCCCCGAGAGAGGGAGGGCCGCGCATCGGGACCGCGCTCCGGAGCACGACCCACGACGCGCCCGCCGAGCAGAGCCGAGCCCACGGAGAGCGGACGCGTGAAGCGAGCGCGGACGCGGAGACGTGAAGCGGAGGGCGGAGCGCATCGCGCCCGGAGGGAGCGATCAGCGCCCACGCGCACCCACCCCCGGCCACTCCGCGCACGCGGCATGGACCGCCGAAGCCGAGCGACAGCACGGAACGCGGACGGCGGAAGGCGAATCGCATCGCGACCGGAGGGAGCGATCCCCGCCCCCGGCCACTCCGCGCACGCGGCATGGACCAGCGAAGCCGAGCGACAGCACGGAAAGCGGACGGCGGACGGCGGATCGCATCGCGACCGGAGCGAGCGATCCCCCCACGCGCACCACCCCCGGCCACTCCGCGCACGCGGCATGGACCGCCGAAGCCGAGCGACAGCACGGAAAGCGGACGGCGGACGGCGGATCGCATCGCGACCGAAGGGAGCGATCCCCGCCCCCGGCCACTCCGCGAACGCGGCATGGACCGCCGAAGCCGAGCGACAGCACGGAACGCGGACGGCGGAAGGCGGATCGCATCGCGACCGGAGGGAGCGATCCCCGCCCGCGCGCACCATCCCCGGCCACTCCGCGCACGCGGCATGGACCGCCGAAGCCGAGCGACAGCACGGAATGCGGACGGCGGACGGCGGATCGCATCGCGACCGAAGGGAGCGATCAGCGCCCACGCAGGCGAGCGAGGAAGCGCTCGGCGGCCTCCGGGCGGAAGAAGGCCGGATAGAAGGCGAGCATGCCCCAGGGGAAGATGCCGAGGCGCACGAGGAGCGCGAGAGCGAGGTGGAAGCCGACGCCGAGCGTGAGCCAGACCTCGCGGACGAGGAGCCGGTTGAAGGCGCGGCGGAGCCGGCCCGGGCGCTCGGCGGTGCGGCGGTACCAGAGCGCGAGGAGCATGAAGGGGGCGCCGAGCTCGAAGAGCATCGTCAGGTAGGTGCCGAGCTGCGTGAGCGGGTAGGCGGCGTCGAGCCAGGGGAGCTCGAAGCGAGCGAAGTGCGGGTCGCGGAGGATGATGTAGAGCGCGGCGCCGTCGCCGGCGGGCCACCAGGCGCCCTGGGTCTTGTGCATGCCGGCGCTGAAGTAGATCCAGACGACCTGGAGCACGATCAGGTAGCGCGGCCAGGCGGGGACGCGGATGTCGGGGGTGAGCGTGCGGTGGCGGCGCCAGGCGTCGAGGGACCAGCGCGCGCCCGCGCCGCTGCAGGCGAGGAGGAGGAGCACGAGGCGGAGGGCGCCGTCGATGCCGCGGTCGGCCTGCGGGAGGGTCTGGGCGAGCTGGGCGGAGGCGAGGGCGAGGACGAGGGCGCTGGTGCGCGTGAAGAGACCGAGCGCGAAGGTGAGCGTGGCGGCGAAGGCGAGGCCGAAGACGAGCCAGGTGCTGGTCGGGCTGGCGCCGAGGAGCGCCTGGTAGAGGGGCGGGTCCGGGAAGGTGTCGGCGATGCCGAAGGCGCCGGCGGTGGAGGGGCCCCAGACGACGGGGACCAGGCCGCGGCGGAGGACGGCGACCCAGTCGGCGAGGAGGACGGCGGCGACGACGAGGCGGACGAGGGCGAGGGAGGTGGGCGCCTCGCGCTCGTCGAGGAGGGCCACCAGGCGTGCCCAGCGGGAGGGCTTCTTCGCCACCGCCGCGGTGTCTTCCGCCGCGGGGCCTTCCGTCGCGGTGTCTTCTGCCGCGGGGCCTTCCGTCGCGCTGCCGTCCGCCGCGTTCGCGGGCTCCCTGGCGCCGGGCGCGCGCTCCGCTTCGGCGGGCCGCCCACGCTCGTCCTCGCCCGCGCTCACGGCGCGACCTCCGCGCGGCTCCGCCGCTCCTCGAAGTGCCAGCTCGGCTCCCCCTCCCACGGCGGCTCCCCCGGCAGGCTCACGCGCACCTTCGCGAAGCGCACGCGCACGTGCTCGAGCTCCGGCCGCGCCGCGAAGCTCTCCCGCGCCACCCAGTCGACGAAGCGCGGGTAGTCGAAGCGCGGCCCGGCCGTGCCCGGGTTCCAGATGGCGCGCACACGCCGGTACTCGAGCCGCTCCCGGAGGAAGACGTGCTCCGGATCCACGGGCCGGTAGAGCAGCTCCCACGCGCGCCCGTCCCGGCTCCCCTCGAGGTGCATCACCCAGGGCTCCGGGTCCGCCACCGGGAAGAGCGACCAGCGCTGCCGGGTCTGCGTCAGCGCGAAGAAGGGCGCGAACGGGGCCAGGAGCGCGCGGTGCCGCCGCGTCGCCGCCTCGCTCACGGCGATGGCGTCCTCCGTGAGCTCCTCCGGCGTCGTCTCCACGCCGAGCGCGCCGAGCACGCCCACCCAGCGCCGCACCTCGCGCTGGCCGACGGGTCGCTCCACGTGCCGCCGCTGCACGTTCGGCACCGGGCAGCCCTCGAAGAGGCTCACGGCGACGGCCAGGACGATCAGCCCCGCCCGGATCTGCGGCCAACGCTCCCGCACGGCGCGACCCTACTCCGCCGGCCCGGCCGGGGCACCAGCTCGAAGGGCAGCGAGTCGGAGAGCCCCGCTCGGAAGGCACCCGCTCGGAGGGCCCCGCTCGGAGGGCCCCCGCTCGGAGGGCCCCCGCTCGGAGAGCACCCGCTCGAAGACACGGGCCGGAGGCGTCCGCTCGACCCATCCCGGTCGGGCCATCCACTCCAGCACCGCCGCGGGTCGAGACCGGGCGCCCCTGCCTGAGGACGGCGCTTGTGGCAGACTCTCCCGAGGGTTCGGCGGAGAGGCGAGATGCGGACGACGAGCGGTTTCGGTGCGTGCTGCGCGGTGCTCCTTCTGGCGCTGGCCGGCTGCGGGGACGATCCCCCCGGCGCGGACGTCTGCGCCTCCCCGGCCGACTGCGCCCCCGGGCAGCGCTGCGTGAACGGCGGCTGCCGCGGCGGTACGGGCGACGGAGGCGCGCCGGACGACGGAGGCGGCGCGAGCTGCGACGGCGGCGCCCCCTGCGACACGGGCAACGCCTGCGAGACGGGGCGCGTCGACTGCTCGTCCGGCGAGCCGGTCTGCGTGGCGACGGGCGTCCGGGCGGCCGGCGAGGTCTGCCGCCCGGCCGCGAACGAGTGCGACGTGGAGGAGACCTGCGACGGCGTGGCGCCGAGCTGCCCCGAGGACGCCTTCACGGCCTTCGGCACCGAGTGCGAGGGCGGCTTCTGCAACCGCGGCGAGTGCGCCCCCTGCGAGGCCGGCGAGAGCTGCGACACGGGCAACGCCTGCGAGGAGGGCCAGGTGATCTGCGGCGAGGACGGCCCGCGCTGCGAGGGCGTCGCGCCGAAGGACGCCGGCACGGTCTGCCGCGTGGCGACGGGCCCCTGCGATCTGGAGGAGGTCTGCGACGGCACGACCCCGACCTGCCCGGACGACGCGCTCGCCGCCGAGGGCGCCTCCTGCCGCGCCGCCGCCGGCCCCTGCGACCGCATCGAGACCTGCGACGGCGCGAGCCCGGCCTGTCCGCCCGACGGCTTCGAGGAGAGCGGCACGATCTGCCGCGACGCCGCGGGGGGCTGCGACGTCGCCGAGACCTGCAGCGGGACCGGCGCGAGCTGCCCGCCCGACGCGCTGGCGCCCGGCGGCATGACCTGCCGCGCGGCCGCGGGCGAGTGCGACGTGGCCGAGACCTGCGACGGCGAGGGGGCGCTCTGCCCGGACGACGGCTTCGCCGAGGCGGGCACGAGCTGCTCCGGCGAGCGGCTCTGCGATGGGGCCGGCGCCTGCGTCGACCTCGGCTGCGGCGACCCCTGCGACACGGGCAACGCCTGCGAGACGGGCGTCATCGACTGCGCGAGCGGCACGCCGACCTGCGTGCCGGACGGCTTCCGCCCGAACACGCACGTCTGCCGCCCGGAGGCCGGGCCCTGCGACGTGGCCGAGCGCTGCACCGGCGCGAGCGCGAGCTGCCCGCCCGACGGTTTCGACAGCGGCTCGGTCTGCCGCCCGAGAGGCGGCGTGTGCGACATCGAAGAGCGCTGCACGGGCACGGCGCCGAGCTGCCCGACCGATCGGGTCGCGTCCTCGAGCACCGTCTGCCGCCTGGCGGATGGCATCTGCGATCTCGAGGAGACCTGCAACGGCTCGAGCAAGACCTGCCCGAGCAACGCCTTCCAGCCCGGCACCCACGTCTGCCGGGCCGCCGCCGGCGACTGCGACCTGAGCGAGACCTGCACCGGCAGCTCCGCCGCCTGCCCGAGCGACCGGCTCCGGCCGAGCACGCACACCTGCCGCGGCTCCGCCGGCGTCTGCGACGTCGCCGAGACCTGCACCGGCTCGAGCCCCGCTTGCCCGGCGAACGGCTACCGCCCGGACCGCTACGTCTGCCGCGCCGCCTCCGGCGACTGCGACGCGCCCGAGACCTGCACCGGCTCGAGCGCCTCCTGCCCGGCGAACGCCTACCGACCGAGCGACTACGTCTGCCGCGCGGCCGACGGCGTCTGCGACGTCGCGGAGACCTGCTCCGGGACGAGCCCCCTCTGCCCGATCGACCGCAGCGCGCCCTCGGGCACGCCCTGCGTGGGACCGCTGCTCTATCCCTGCGATCGCTACACCTGCAACTCCTTCGGCTCGTGCATCCGCGGAGACAACTGCCGGACCTTCGAGCAGTGCTGCGCGAGCGGCTGCGAGCCGGACGGCATGATCTGCGACATCGCGATCGAGTGAGCGTCGAGCGCTCGGCCCGTCCGCCCCCCCTTCTGGCGCGATCCGCGCGCGGTCTTTCCCGACACGGCGCGCTCGCTCGGCGCGCGCAGCCGTTCGAAGTTGCCTGAGCCGTCCCGGAGGTTGGACGGCTCGGGGGAACGCATGACAAGTTGCGTGCGCCGTGAACCCCTTCTCTCGTCGCTTCTCTTTCTGGCTCCCCCTGCTCGCGCTCGCCCTCTCGCTGGGGGTCGGCTGCGGCGCCCGGACGCCGCTCGAGGCCGGGGGCGGCGGCGGGGACGACTTCGACGCCGGTGATTCGCCCCCTCCCGTCGACGCCGGGATGCGACCCGACGTGGAGATCCTCGACGCGGCCGTCTGCGGCGGCGAGTGCGACGACGGCGTCCTCTGCAACGGGCTCGAGGTGTGCACGGCCGAGGGCTGCGTCACCCTCCCGCCGGACTGCGACGACGGCGACGAGTGCACCGAGGACCGCTGCGATCCGGGCCTCGACGAGTGCGTGCACGTGCCCGTCGACGCCGACCGCGACGGGGACGGCGTGACGAGCTGCGGCGGCGACTGCGACGACCGCGACGCGCGCGTCTTCCCGGGCGCGGCCGAGGTCTGCGACATGGTCGACCAGGACTGCGACGGGCGCAGCGACGAGGGCACGCTGAGCGAGTGCGGCGACTGCCGCCCGGGCTGCACGGTCGTGACGCTGCCCGACGAGACCGGCACGAGCTGGGACGACGTCGCCGAGGAGTCGTCCGGGGTCGAGGTGGCGCCGGACGGCACGCTCCGCCTCGGCGAGACGCGCACCGAGAGCACCTTCGCGTGGATCGCCAACACCCGCTACGGGACGCTGACGAAGCTGGACCTCGAGACCGGCGCGCAGATCGCCGAGTACGACAGCGTGCTCCTCGACGGGACGAACGGCGCGCGGCCGCCCGGGGAGGAGTGCGACAGCGAGAGCCAGGGCAACTGCCCCTCGCGCACCGCCGTGGACCTGCGCGGCAACGTCTACGTGGGCAACCGGGCCTTCAGCAACCAGGGCACGGTGACGAAGATCGCGGGGCGCGAGGAGGACTGCATCGACCGCAACGGGAACGGGCGGATCGACACGAGCCGGGACCTCGACGCGGACGGCGTGATCGACCGGGACGGGCGCGAGTACCTCGGCCAGGCGGACGAGTGCATCCTCTGGACGGCGGACGTGGGCGGACGAAACGGCATCCCGCGGGCGCTCGCCATCGACGCCGAGGGCTTCGTCTGGGTCGGCCTGAACGGCACCTTCCGGGTGCTCCGCCTCGACCCCTCGGACGGCGAGACCGTGCGGAACATCAGCCTCTTCCGGCGCGACGAGTTCCGCCCCTACGGCGCCGCGATCGGCGGCGACGGAACCGTCTGGTTCACGGAGGCGCTCACCGGGAGGCTCATCGGCATCGAGGCGGGGACCGGGAGCGTGACGCACGACACGGTAGCGGGCGGAGCGCCGACCGGCTGCGTCGGGAGCTACGGCATCGCCGTCGATCAGGAGAACCGGGTCTGGCTGGCGGGCATCTCCTGCCCGGCGGCCTTCCGCTACGACCCGGCCGACGAGAGCTGGTTCGCCGTGGGGCTGCCCGACTCGGGCGGCACGCGGGGCATCGCCGCGGACGACCGCGGGTGGATCTACGTGGGGGCGAGCCACAGCTACATCCGGATCTCGCCCCTCGGCTTCAGCTTCGGGGACCCGGTCGCGCGGCTGACGCGCTTCCGGGCCGACGACGGGAGCGAGCTGCAGGTCTTCGGGACCGAGGACGAGCCGCTGCCCGGGCTGGCGACCGTGGGCGTGGGCCTGGACGGGGACCGGAACGTCTGGATGGTGAACCAGGACTCGGGGACGGCGACGCGGCTGAACCCGGAGACGGGCGCGGTGCGGGAGTTCCCGGTCGGTGACACGCCGTACACGTACTCGGACTTCACCGGCTTCGCGCTGCGGACCTTCACCGTGCCGAACGGGTTCCTGCGGACGATCGTGCCCGGCTGCGCGGCGGGGCCGACGAGCTGGGAGGAGCTGAGCTGGGAGGCGCGGGTGCCGAGCGGGACGGCCGTGGAGGTGCGGGCGCGCACCGCGGACACGCCGGAGGGGCTGCGCTCGGCGGAGTGGATCGGGCCGTGGCGCGCGGAGCCGGTGAACCTCGGTGAGCCGCCGGGCCCGCTGCCGCAGCGGCGCTACCTCGAGCTCGAGGTGTCGCTGACGAGCGAGGACGAGAGCGCGACGCCGCGGCTCGATACGGTGAGCGTGCAGTACAACTGTCTCTGAGCCGCGCAGCGGCTGCCCTGGTCTTCGCCCCGGCCCGCGCCCGGGCGTGTTCGGCGAGTGGATGGTGCTCGTGGGCCGTCTCTCCGCGGGCTTGGGGCACGGGCATGGGCACGGGTCTTGGGTGCGTGGATGGTGCTCGTGGGCCGTCTCTCCGCGGGCTCGGGCATGGGCACGGGCACGGGCACGGGGCCCCGGCGTTGCCGCCGGGGCGGGCGTTGCCGCCGGGGGCGGGCGACTCCATAACCCCGACCCATGCGCTCCGCCCTCCCCTCCGCCACGGTCCTCGTCTTCGCCGCCCTCCTCGCCGCTTGCGGCGGCACCCAGGCCTCGGACGCCACGCATCGCCGCGCGCCCGCCTTCGAGGCGCAGGATCAGCACGGGGAGACGCGCCGACTGAGCGAGTTCGCCGGGAAGGTCGTCGTCCTCTACTTCTACCCGCGCGACGCCACGCCCGGCTGCACCACCGAGGCCTGCGCCTTCCGCGACGCCTGGGATCGCTTCGAGGAGGCCGGCGCCGTCGTCGTCGGCGTGAGCACCGACGACGTCGAGGCCCACCGCGCCTTCGCCGAGGAGCACGAGCTCCCCTTCCCGCTCCTCGCCGACCCGAGCGAGTCCATCGCCGAGGCCTACGGCGTGCCCGTGCGCATGGGCTACGCGAAGCGCATGACCTTCCTCATCGACGGTGACGGCGTCATCCGCCGCGTCTTCGAGGACGTCGACCCGGGCGTGCACGCCGACGAGGTCCTCGCGGCCATCTCCGAGCTCTGACGGGGGATCCCTCCCTTCGGTCGGGATGCCGTCCGCTCTCCGCTTTCCGCCTTCCGTGCTGGCGCTCGACATGAGCGGTCCATGCCGCGTTCGCGGAGGAGGCGGACGCAGACGGAGGCGCGCGTCGCGAGCCCTCCCGTCGGTCGGGATGCCGTCCGCCCTCCGCGGTCCGCTTTCCGTGCCGCGACCTCGGTCGAGAGCGATCTGCTTTCCGCGGTCCGCTTTCCGTGCTGGCGCTCTCGTCGCGACCTCGGTCGCGAGCGATCCGCTTTCCGCGGTCCGCTTTCCGTGCTGGCGCTCGCCATGAGCGGTCCATGCCGCTCTCGCGGAACAGGTGGGCGTCGACGGCAGCCCGGGGCGCGATCCCGCTCTTCGGGCGGGACTCCGTCCGCCGTCTGGCGTCCACGTCTTCCACCGGCGGACGGCGGACAGCGGAGAGCGGACTGCCGGGGCCGAAGGCTCCGTAGGCCTCTCCGCGAAGCGGCCGGCGCGCGACGCAGCCGTCTTCCACCGGCGGACGGCGGATGGCGAACAGCCGGGGCCGAAGGCCCCTTCAGCGCGCGATCAGGCGCTCGCGGAGGGCGGCGGCGGCCGGGGGGAGGCGCTCGACGCCGCGGTGGACGACGCGGAGCTCGCGGATGATGGGGGTGGCCGGGTGCGCGACCTGCACCATCAGGCCGCGGCGGAGATCGTCTTGCACGGCGTTCTCGCTGACGAGCGCGACGCCGATGCCGGCGCGCACGTTGCCCTTCACGGCGGCGATGGAGCCCAGCTCCATGATCACGTCGGCCTCGGGGAAGGCGCGATCGAAGATGGCGCGCGTCGTCGCGCCCTGGCGGAACGTGACGTACGGTGCGGTGGCCGCGTCGACCCCCGGGGCGGCGACCAGGATGAGCCGATCCTCCATCCAGAGGTCGCCCGCCGGGTCCTGCACCTCCGGGTCGGGCTCGCTCACGATGGCGAGGTCGATGGCGCCCTCCTGGAGCGCGTCGAGGGCCTCCTGGGTGGTGGTCTCGCGCAGCAGATAGTGGAGCCCCGGGTGCTCGTCGCGGAAGGCCGCGAGCAGCTTCGGGAGCAGGTAGGTGCAGGCCGTCGCGCCCGCCCCGAGGCGCACCTCGCCGGCGTGCAGCCCAGCGATCTCGGCCACCGCCCGGCGGCCGTCCTCGACCGCGGCGAGGGCGGCCCGGGCGCGGGGCACGAGCGCCGCCCCGGCGGCCGTGGGGGTGGCGCCGCGGCGGCTCCGGTGGAGGAGGGGCGCGCCGAAAGCGCTCTCGAGGCGCTGCATGGCGGCGGTGAGGGCCGGCTGACTGAGGTGCGCCCGGCGCGCGGCCTCGGTGAAGGTCCCGTGCTCGACGACCAGGAGGAAGTGGCGGAGCTCGTCCAGCAAGCCATCAGCATTGCTGATGGCTGCGCTCGAAACAATCGATTGGCCGGAATCATCGCTGGCCCCCAGAGTCGCCTCCATGGGCTGGCTGATCCTCCTCGGGCTCTTCGCCGGCGCCCTGACGACCCTCGCGGGCCTGGGCGGCGGCCTGCTGATGACCCTGGCGCTCTCGCTCCTCTGGGACCCGACGCGAGCCCTGGCCGTGGCGGCGCCGGCGCTCCTCGTGGGGAACGTGCACCGCGTCTGGCTCTACCGGGCGTACATCCAGAAGCGGCTCACCTGGACCTTCGTCGCCGGCGCCTTCCCGGGCGCGCTCGTCGGCGGCCTGCTCGCCGTCTCCCTGCCCGAGATGGTCCTGCGCGTGCTGCTGGTGGCCGCCGCCGGGCTGGCCGTGGCGCGCGAGCTCGAGCTCTTCCGCTGGCGGCCGGGCCCGCGCTCGGCCGTGCCGGCGAGCTTCGCGGCGGGCGCGCTCACCGCGACGAGCGGCGGCGGCGGCCTCCTCCTCGGCCCGCTCCTGCTCGCCTCCGGGCTGAAGCTCGAGCGCTTCGTCGTGACCGCCTCGCTCACCGCCGTCTCCATGCACATCGCCCGCCTCGCCGCCTACGGCGCCGGCGGCCTGGTGAACGCCGCGACGCTCCGCGACGCCGCCGTGCTGGCCGGCTGCATCCTCGCCGGCAACCTCCTCGGCCGCCGCGGCCGCGGCCTCCTCGACGAGAAGCGAGGTCACACCCTCACCTGGGCCGTCCTGATGCTCTGCGTCGTCCTCAGCCTCGCGGGCCTCTGAGGCCTCCCTCCGCACGGCGGGATCCGCGGTCGGGGAGCTCTGCCCCTCGCCCCCGCTTCGCTGGCGCGTCGCGCTCCCCTCACTCCGCTCGGCGGAAGCCTCGCTCGGCCGACGGAGCCAACGACGCGCAGCTTCGAGGCTGCAGGGCGGCTCGGCTTCGCTCTTCTCGAGAGGCGAACGCTGCTCTACAGCGGGTCGAAGCTCGAGAGAGGGACCCGGAAGACCGTGGCCATGGAGACCGTGGTCCTGGTGGCGATGAGACCCACATCCCTTCGATTCACCCAGACGAAGGTCGTCGCACCCAACCAGCCGTCCGGGAGGTTCCACGAGCGGGTGGGTCCTCCGCGCAGATCGAAGAGCAGCACGCGGTCGGGATCGACGGCGTACACGGCCACGAGGCCTTCCCCCAAGCTCGCCGGATTCGACGACGGGAGCCGATCCACTCGCTCCGGCGCGAAGTCGCTGGCGGCCTCCGCGACGGCTCCCGCCCAGAGCTCACCTTCGCGATCGTCATTGGCCAGCGCCCACACCACGAACTCGTCGTCGGCCGCGATCGAGTTCATGAACCACCCCTCGGCCGCCTCGAACCACGCCTCCGAGGGCCCCTCGAGCGTCGGCGCCGAGACGATCTGGCGGCCCGTGCCCCAGAACACCCGCGTCCCGACCAGCGCGAAGTCGTTGATGACCGCGCCCGGCACCCCCGGCTCGAGCGGGCCCCCGCGCCGGATGCGCGTGTCCTCGTCGAAGAGCCAGAGCACGCCGCCCGGCTGAAGCACCACGCCGAACGCCTCCGGAGAGAGCCGCATGTCCTGGATGGCCACGGCCCCGGGCTGCTCCTCGACCGTCAACGTCGCGAACGGCGACTCGGGCATCGCCGGCAGCGCCGCGAGCGGCGTGCGATAGAGCCGCGACTCGTTTCCCGGGAGACCGACCTCGAACCCCAGCTCCCGATCGCTGGTCGTGACCTGACCCAAACCGCAGTTGTCGAGCGCGGAGGTATAGCGCCACGCCGCTAGCACCGACGGCCCCTCGGCGCGCACCAGCTGGAGCTGCGCCAGCCGCGAGCCGTCGTCCTCGCCGATCAGGAAGCTCGGCTCCCGCGCCCCGTTCGCGCCGTAGCCGGTGAAGGACACGATCTGCCGCTCCACCCGGCGCCCGAGCTCCACCGAGAGCACCTCGCACTCCCCCGATCCGTCGGGGCACGGTGCCCACCGAATCTCCTCGAGGACGCTCTCCGGCCGCTCCGCGTACTGCAGGTCGCACGACGCCGGCAGCCCCGGAACGGCCCGCCACCCCGCCACTCCCCCGTCGACGGGGCCCCCATCCCCCGCTGGCGCATCCACGAACGCGTCCCGCGGCGACGGCTCCGCGTCCACGGGCGCGCGGGCGTCGACCTCCGCGTCGGCCCCGGAGTCCGAAGCTCCGCCGTCCGCGCCGCCGTCCACGCTCCCGTCCACCGGCGCCGCGTCGTCACCGCACATCGCCAACGAGGCCAAGAGCCCCAGGCCCACGACCAGTCCCCCACAGCGCCGAATCGAACGTCTCACAGGTACATCTTCCAGGCCGCGGGGGTCGGGATCAGTCTTCGTCGCTCGCTTCGCCCCAGGGCTTGGTCGTCGGCTCCGCGCTGCCGCCCCAGGACTTGCTCGCCGGCTCGTTCGCGGCGCCCCATGCGGGCGCCGGCTCGTCGGCGATCTGCTCCTCGACGGCGGGGGCGAGCTCGCCATGGCCCGCCTCTCGGAGCCAGGCGGCGAAGTCCCCGTAGACGCTGCGGCGCGTCGCCTTCTGCCGGCCCCGGTTCGGGCCGATGTCGCCCTCGACGGCCTGGTCGAGCAGCTCCCAGGCGAGCTCGCCCTCCCCCCGCTCGAGGCGCCGCCGCGCGAGCTCGAAGTGGTGCTCGAGCGTGAAATGGCTCCGGGCGGCGAGCTCCTCGAGGCAGGCGAGCGCGCCCGCGACGTCGCCGAGCCCATCGCAGGCCAGGAGCCGCTCGCGGCCGAGCTCGGTCTCGGTCGACGCCCAGAGCCCGGCCTGCTCGAGCCCCTCCTCCACCTCGCGCCGCGCCGCCTCCAGGTCCCCCTGGAAGCGCGCGAGCCGCGCGCGATCGAGGTGCAGGCGCGCCCTCGGCTCATCGCGGCCGTGCTCGCCCCCCTTCGCGAAGCAGGCGCCGGCCTCCTCCCACTCCTCGCGGTTCAGATGCACGTAGCCGCGCACGCGCCAGCCCTGCCCCCACTCGGGCTTCTCCGCGAGCGCCTCGTCGAGGAGCCGTACGCACTCGTCGATGCCGGCGTGGTGGCGCGGCGCCCAGAGCGCCATGGCGATGGCGTTCTCCTGCAGCCACTCGACCTGCGCCCCCTCGAGCCAGCGCTCGTACCAGCCGAGGAAATCGTCCGCCGCCTTGGCCATCGGACCGTCGCCCGCCGTGTAGTCCGACCACACCTCGCCCGCGGCCTCTCCGCGCACGACCAGGAAGTCGAAGTAGCCGCAGCCCTGCTCGGCCAGGTGCACGCAGCCGTCATAGAGGCTCGCGCCCTTCGGCACCGGCGCAGGCCCGTCCGCCGGCGCCCACCGCTCCGTCAGCGGGAAGGGGCGCGCCAGGCTCGAGCGCACGTCCGGGACCGGCCGCGGCCCCGTGCCCGCCGCGGCGAGCACGTTCCCCTCGGCGTCCTTCGCCACCACGTGGTGGCTCGGCATCGTGTCCCGCTCGAGCGGGGCGAGCGGCGAGAGCCCGTAGAAAGGCCCGGCGCCGCCGTTGCCGACGTGCCGGAGAAAGCCCCGGTAGCCGGGCGGCAGCGCGACGCCGTGCTCGGCCTCGAACGCGGCGAGCGCGTCCTCGTCGAGCGCCGGCCCGAGCCGCCACCGATGCTGGCTCGCCCCGAAGACCGTGGCCGCCGCGTCCTGCTCCGCGAACCAGGCCAGCTTCTCCTGGATCGCCTCCCACCGCCCCTCGTCCGCCATGGACCGAAGGTACCCCCGGGGGCGGTCCGATCGAAGCCGCGCGCCGCCGCAGGACCCTGACGCCAAACCCCGACGCCGATCCCTCACGCCGATTCACGGGCGGGGCTCGTTCGGGGCGCGCCCGTCCGGGGGGCGAAGCCTGGCGCTCAGAGCGAGGCGAGCTGGTCGCGGGCGTCGCCGGCCTGGTCGCTCTCCGGGAAGCGCTCGACGATCTCCTCGAAGGCCTGCCGCGCCTGGGGCCGGTCGCCGGTCTCGAGGTAGGTCTCGCCGAGGAGCATCAGCGCCTCGGGCTCGACGCCGCTTCCCTGGTAGCTCGAGAGGAGCGTCTGCAGGCGCAGGATGACGGCCGGGTAGGCATCGCGGCGCAGGTAGAAGCGCGCGGCGTAGAGCTCGTGCTCGGCGAGGAGCTTCAGGCAGCGGCGCACCATGTCCTGCGCCTCCTCGACCCGGTCGTCCTCCGGGAAGTCGAGGATGAAGCGGCGGAGCTGGCGGAGCGCGTCGTTGGTCGGGCCCTGGTCGCGCTCGTGCGTGGGCGGCGAGAGGAACCACTCGCTCGGGATCTGCTCGAAGTGCGCCTGGGCCACACGGAAGCGCGCGTAGGAGATCTGGTCGTGCGAGGGGCGGAAGCGGACGAACTGCCGGTACGCGGTGATGGCCTCGGCCCACTGGCTCTGCTTGAACTTGCAGTCGGCGACGCGGAGCTCGGCGAGGGCGGCGAAGCGGCTGTAGGGATACTCGCGGCGGATGCGCCGGAACATCGGCTCGGCCTCGAGGCAGTCGTCGTTGCGGAACTCGAGGAGCGCGACCTCGTAGGCCTCCTGCGCGTTCCGCCCGTAGCTCAAGGAGCTCCGCCCGGAGGACGACCCTTGGGTCGTCTCGCAGGCCGCGAGGAGCAGCATCAGCAGGGCAGCGGTCGTGCGCATCGGGAGGCGTGTAGCGGATCGGCGCCGAAAGCGCCACGCCCGCGCCCCATCGACACGCGAGCGCCGGCCTCGATTCCCGGCGGCGGTCGCAGGCTGCCGCGTCCGCGCCCCGAGCGGCCGAGCGCGCGACGGCCCGGGCGAGGCCTCTGCACCCCGGCGCCGGCCACCGGGCTGGCCAGCCCCACGAAACGAACCCGCCTCACTCCCGAGCCCCCCATGCGACGCCGAGCGATCCGCCCACGGCCGTGAACGACCATCACTGGCACACCATGTGCTCCATGGTGCTCCCAGGTGGGCGGTTCGACCCCCAGCGCTCACCTCCGCCCCCATCGGAGCACCGACATGCAGCGACACCTCCTTCCCTTCCCGTCCACCCTCACGTCCACGCTCGCGACCGCCCTCGTGGCCGCCCTCGCCCTCGTCGCCTGCGGCTCGGATGGCGACCCCTCCACGGGCCCCACCTCCCCCGTCTCCAAGGACGAGGTCGCCGACCTCGGCGCCGCCGACGACGGCGTCGACTACTGCGCGCGCTACGGCTGGTACGACGACTCCGTCTGCGACACCTTCTGCCCCCTCCCCGACCCGGACTGCGGCGACGACGAGGCCGCCCGCTGCCTCGCCCTCGACGCCTCGAGCCCGGCGCCGGATCGCGAGGCCTGCTGCACCAGCGCCTCCTACCCCTACTGCGCCGCCGCCTCCCCGCTCGTCAGCCAGGACGGCGAAGGGCCGACCCTCTGCGTGGGCATCCGCGGCAACGGCCCGCGCATCACCAGCCACTTCGGCGGCCTCGCCCGGCTCTACGAGCACTACGGCCTCTTCGACGGCGCCGCCGGCGGCAGCTCGGGCTCCATCAGCACCTTCCTCGTCGAGTCCGTGCAGATGAACCCGGCGGTCCGCTGCGCGGGGTGCAGCCCCTGGGAGCAGGGCGCCCGGGCGGCGCTCCTCCTCAAGTCGCTCCGCGGCTACTTCGGCGTGCTCGCCGGCTCGGACGAGGGCAACGCCATCCAGACGCTCCTCGCGCTGAAGGCCGAGGCCGACGAGCGCGACCTCCAGGGCCTCCTCGAGCGCGACCCGACCGCCGGCGTCGCCGCCGTCCGCGACCTGCTCGGCTCGCCGGACCTGCAGGCCCTCGTGAACCCCGAGCTGCTCGCGCTCCTCGCCGAGTCGCCGGACCCGGCCTTCCACGCCCAGGACGTCCTCGACAGCCTCGCCAACGCCGCGAGCTTCACCGCCGACGACGCCACCATCTTCGTGCGCCCGGGCGTCATCGACTTCGCCGCCTTCGCCCGGCGCCTCGCCCGCGTCGGCAGCTTCTACGCCGGCTACGCGCCCGCCGACCCGGCGCGCATGGCCCGCTTCCTCGACCAGTGCGGCTACGAGAGCCGCGGCATGACCTGGTCCGAGATCGTCGCCCTGCCCACCGCGGAGGGCGAGACCTGCGGCGCGCTCTTCGAGGGCATGGCGAGCGACTTCCGCGAGGCGCTCCTGGCGGACGAGGGCGCCTACCCGAGCCGCGCCGACGACCGCATCGGCGCGCACCTCCCGACGCTGGTCACCACCGGGGTCATCGAGGGCGCGGCCGTCGACACCTGGGAGGCCGCGCGCGCCGACTACCTCGCCGCCGAGGCCGACTTCACCTGGGACGTGGACTTCGACGACGTGCGCGTCGGCTGGTTCGGCGCCGAGGACGACCTGGCGCGCGTCGCCTCGAACCCCAGGGGCTACGAGGACCTGAAGACCGCCAAGCACCGCTCCCTCGGCGCGCTCACCTGGGGCGAGGTGCTGAGCTACTCGCCGGCCGAGCCGGGGCTGGCCCGCGCGCTCGAGCTGCCGGGAGACGCGGAGCACGGCGCGCAGGTCTCCGTCGGCGGCTGGAGCGACCTCCAGCCCGTGCTCGTGCTGCGCAACCTCGGCTGCGAGAAGGTCGTCTACCTGACGCGCCGCGGCGGCTCGGCGGGCTTCGCCTCCGACGTGGCCACGCTGCTCGGCATGGACGCCGAGGAGTCGGCGGCGCTCCTCGATCTGGGCGGCGAGAGCGCCTACACGGCGAGCCTCGAGGAGGCGGCCGGCGTCTGGTGCACGGACTGGGACGCGCCGCCGGTGCAGGATCTCGAGGCGATGTTCGCCGATGGCTACGGGGCGCCCTTCGAGACGGGGGACCCCTGGCTCCAGTCGTACGACGGCTACCCGGGCATCGTGGGGTCGACGGGCCTGCCCGGCTGCACGCCGCGCGTGGAGTAGCCCTCGCCCACGCGGCGGCGCCGCTTCATCGGCGCCGCCGCGTCCGGGCCGGCCGCGGACCGCCCGGACGCGGACCGCCCGCCCGGGTTCGCCCGGCGCCCCTTGCCCGCGGCGGCGG
>MDTG01216332.1_pt1 | contig 18956 bp, 5 predicted proteins | sample 811421 | NCBI WGS metagenome assembly MDTG01 (sample SAMN05326645, study PRJNA326480) | marine metagenome | isolation source: seawater | place: Pacific Ocean: South East | collected 2011
CCATTCCAATCCCCCATTCGTAACTTATGTTCGTTGATCCATATTCCATAGTGGCTCATTGTGGGATGAATATCTTCACCAAGGTATCCGTAAAGTGGAGCCCAGTATGTATTTGCAGTCCAAAACCCTTGGAGAGGAAGGTCTTCAGTAGCCATACCAAGCCCTTGTCCCTGTCCTCCACCAGTAACATAATTTAAAGCAGTTAAGTTGGTGTCACGAAGAAATGTATGTGATCCTCCTACTGGTTCAATTGATATTTTGTAGGCAGGGGCCATTGGGTTTGAGTTAACATCATTCCAGTTACTTCCACCTCTAAGACCCTTATTATAAAGTTTTAATTTGAAGGTAGTTGCATCAGCAGGAATTGTTATTGTAGGAAATGCGATGTATCCGTTTCCTCCACCTAATTTAGTTCCGCTAACACCATAGTCTTTAACGTATTGCGTATAAGGGACACCTAGTTGAGTGGAAAATCCTGACAGATCCCATTCATCGTCACCTGTGGAAACAGTAAACTGATTATTTTGACCATTGCTGTCATGAACTGTGAGAGTGGATGTGGTTCCATCATCAGAATCCAATTCGATAAAGTCACATGGGTTCCCATTAAATGTGGCATCCTGTCGAATATTAAATGTTTTAAGTGGCTCTACTGAACTACCTTCAGTCGTTGAAGTTGATGCAGTATAAGGAGCATCATATCCGTAAAAGGTGTTAACGTGTCCGTCAAAATGCGACCCGACAATAGTGTTTCTTGCTCCACTAGGACCAAACAAACCAAACTCCATTTCATCAATAATTTTATAGGCAGTATTCGGAGAGGTTGGGTCGTAGTTTGAAACTGGGTTTTGCTCACTAAAGTCTTCTAGGTCTTGTTGCTCACTCGGATACTCATTTGCGTTAGTAATATATGCTTGATGTTCAGAAACATGAGTTGGGTTTATATCAATAGTTTCAGCATCAAATGCAACTAGCCTCCAATCAACCTCAACCCGATCCGCAAACTTGTTTGCCTTAACGTAAGCAATGTCCTTTTGTTGATCGTTAGTGCTATCCGATGTGACCGCATTCATGTCTTTATCCATGAACCATAGTCTTCGGTATCCAGGCTTATGGACTTTTTCTTCTAGTACCTCTTGTGTTGTTTGGACAATAAGGGAGTCATGCCCACTAGCATTAGTAAGGAAATCAGTATCGCTAACAAAGTTGACATTAGGATAGGTGTGTTCTCCATAGCCATATGCCTCACTTGATTGAGTTGTGTGTGAAGGAGGTAGATCTGTCCCATCAATCCACCCTAAACGTTCCCTTAATAACTGAATTTTGTATCTGCGAGAACCAGTTGTGTAACCTCCAAAAGAATCATAGGTTGGCATATTGGTAATCTGCGACCTGTTCTCATATGAGGCACCTCTAATGGTAACTGTTGGACTAAAAATCCAATCATTATTTAGAGTGGCGTGTAATGCTTCAGGATCTGCATATGCGGTATCTTCTGTTTCGCTATAAAGAATGTCTCTGTATTCTGATGCAAAAGTGAAAGTGTCATTACCATAAGAGTATTGATACACCCCTGCATAACAGACATCTTGAACGTCCCAATAGTGTTGAGTTAGTGTTCCTCCTGCCACTCCCCATTTGTCAAAGAATGGCCCTTGAGCATTAATAGTCCCACTTGTTCCTAATTGGGGTTGATGGACCCTTACAAAACCAAGGTTATTGTTGTGATAATAAATCTCTTTAGGCTGAAGAATATTTAGGCCGTTCTTGTTAATGAACTCTTTCCCTGAATACCATGTAAGGATCTTCCCAGTATCATCTTCGATCTCTACATCAATTTCGGCAAATGGGAATAAGAAATATCCTGCTCCAGTATTTGTCGTAGGAAACTTCAGCCCATCCTGAAATGTAGCGTAATGGGCCTCTCTTACATTAATATTGAATGGTCTACCATCTTCTTTGTGGTGTGGAGTAAATTGACTGTAATTAATATTCTGAACTGTACCTGTTGAACCAACATCTAATGAGTAAGTCCCACTCTTCGCATTTGCTACACTATTGAGTTCTGAATTAGTTCCATGGCTTGCGTATTGTGTATACCAATCCGTGTACAGTGACCACCCAGAGTAATAGGACGAGTCAAGTGGTGTTACTGTGGCAGACCCTATGGCACTGGGTAGATAACCTTGATTATAAAGATAATCTGGAATCCATAATTGTGGAACGATGGTTGAAGGATTACTTACTGAATTACCATGCCAGTTTGTAGGAGTAGTCCCTGTTCCTCCATAGGCAGTAAATGGATGCTCTGTCCATGGTTCGCTATGAAAGTAACTGTACTTGGAATCTGAAACTTCTCTTTGTGAACCCTCGATTTCTTGAAAAGGTTTCCAATCAGCAAGGGTTTCATTACCAGTTACATTCTTCCCCCATTTGACTCCATCATATTGTCCTGCATACAACTTCATTGTTATGGTGGCAGCCCCTGAGTTGCTTCGGTCATGGAATGGAAAGTAGTGGTTTGAAAAATCCTGCATGACAGAGTAATGGGTTGTGTTACCCTCATAAGTACCATAAGCAGGAGTGTTGTAAGAAAAGTAATACCAAGGGTACTCGTACTGAAAACCATCTTCTGGGTAGTCCCAAGCCATGTATGTAAGCCAGTTGGCAGTAGTGAGGTCTGGCATCCCATCAGCAAGCCATTGGTTGTATCCTGTTTCGGTTTCTCCATCCCATTTATACTTAGGTCGCTCCATCCAATCAAAATCGGTGAAAACATCAAAAGTTCTTCTTTGACCATTTGCGTAATCCGCAGGATCGTCATGAAACACACCAATTCTTTTTGGCAAAAATGCCCCATTCTCATCAACATAATCACTTAGGGGAGTAGCATTCTGAGAATCAATATAAGGAGTATATAAAATGAGTGGTTGTGACCAGTCTGCATCATCCAAACCCAAAATTTTTGATCGCCAATCAGTCCCATTTGTTATCACCCATCCACTACTGCTTTGTTGAAAACTTTGCCAGAAACGTCCTCCAATTTCCGTTGTGTTAGGTTGAAGCCTTGTGTTACTTGTAGCAATTGAAGATATAACTCCTTTAATAACTTGATTTGAATTTTTCTGAGAACTCCCTTCAATTGAAAAAACCTGTCCAACACTTAACTTTCCTTGGGTTACTAAATCTGTAAACTCTTGTCCCCAAAGTATTCCTGTCTGAACACCATTATAAATTCCTTCACATACGATGTATGGGGTTGCAGTTCTTGCAGTTGATTGATCTCCTCCACCTTCATAACCAGTAGAAGGAGGATAGCCCTCTTGGTGATCACCATCCCATGCAGGGAGTAAATCCAAAATGGTTTCATTTCCGCCTGCAGGGAAACCAATACCTAAATTAACTCCACCAGTTCTGAAGTCTTGAGCAATTGAAATGGTTTCCGTTACGTTTGATTCCGCAAATGTTTCGGGAATTGAAACAACATTACCATTAACAACAATTGCATCCATTCCGTCCCAAGGCCCAGAGTATGCCCACCATACAGGCAAAATCCCTGTTAGCCTAAAATAGGTTGATGCTTCGAAGGCTTCTGCTTTAGGAAGGAACCAGTCCCAACTTGGCAAGGTGTTTTCATCAGTTGGGTTTTTTATTTGCTTATTACCTGAACCATCAAAGTAATAATTTAGAGGGCTATTTGTGAACTTTGCTACGTTGGTTTGCCCTAGTATTAGATTGTTTAAAACCCAGTCATTAGCTTGAGTTGAGTATAGCCCATAACCGCTTACTGTATTGTTATTAGGGATCTGAATATTTACAAAATCACTAGCTCCAGAAGGGTTATCTTCTCCAGTAACAGAATCTCCAAACCAAGCAGAGTTTTGTGAAGTCCAAAAATCTGTTCCAAGGATTAAGTTGTTAATTCTTGCGGATGAGAGAAGTTTTGCATCAATTGGCTGATGGTAAACATCACTTATGTTTTGCCTATTCTGCATTAAAATAGGGATATTCGCATTCACCCAAGATTGCGAAAAGTAATTAGCTACCAATGAATCTACCGCACTCTGGGAAGCCTTTGATGAGGCTAACGCACTTATTAGAGAATCCCTTGTTGCGATCTGTGATGTGAACTCACTATTGTCAATGTAACCCGACAGGTAAGTTGGTTGAGAAGAGTCATAATAAATCGCATTCCATGACGAAAGTGCATTATTAAAGTAATAAATTGAGGCTTGGGTAGGATCGTTAATAAGATCAGAATCATCACTTCGATGAATGGAAACATGGATTACATCTGTTGCTTGAACTGTTCTTTCTAAATCAAAAACAATGCGTTTTTCTGACGTAAGAATTACTGTCTCAACTCCGTCTTTTAGGACACCATTGAGAAAAACTCTGATATGGTCATTTGCATTTATTGGTAGGTTGGGAAGTACGATCTCGTTCCCAGTTTGATTTGCAGTCAGGTAATCATTAAAGAAGTAAAGATTAAGTGTGTTTCTCTTTCTTGGAATAGTATCAAAGTCATATGAAACAACTTCAACAATGTCGCCCTCTATTAAAACGATTGCAGAATCAAAAATAATTTTCTCTCCATCAATTGCAGTATAAACTGAAGCATTCAGTCTTACGCCATTGAGGTATATGTCTGGTGTACCAGTACCATAACGCTCCGTAAAAGTGAGCGAGTTGTCAGAGTTACCTACACCCGATACTTCGGAATAAGTCACATAATGTGATGAGGTATTTATCTGAGAGGTGTTGGGAGCCTTCCCTATATAACGAACCTTTTCTTCAATAAGAGCCATGCTTACACCAAGGAGAGTTCTGTTTTAAATGAAGCACCATAGAAAGCAGTTCTCTTGGATCTATAGAACTGTGGACCGATCCCCATATTGAAGTACCTCTCACCCGATTTCCCATAGAGGTAAACCTCACCAGTTGATTTAACTACTAATTTTGTCCCAAATACAAAGTCTTCCTGATCTGGATAAAGGCCATGCCATTTCGCATCAAAACCATAATCCTTAAAAGAACTTGCCCAAGAAGAATGAGGAAGGAAATACCGATAGGTTTCAGAAGCATCTCTGAAATGTACATTCTGTACACCAGTACCAAGAGTCCCTGTATTTGATGTTGTGTGGTACTCCCAGTTTCCAGAAAGACCAGGATGGAAAGATCCTTCTCCACCCAATGAAATATCAGCATATCCAGTTGTGTATCCAGTGGTCTGGGAGTTATTCGCATACCCATATGCCATTGCAAATAGAACATCTACCTCTGTTTTTCGTGTAGTCCAGTCACCGAACCACTCTCCATTATTAATGGCAGTAGTGATGTCAGTATTATGGTTGTAAGGGTTGTAAACCTGAGTCGCACCTTTGTTGATGCGATATGAATAATCTAGATTGTTATCAAGAACCCCTTGAAGGTAGTTAAAACCAGACTGAAAGTCTGCTTTACGAACTTCCGAATGAATAGGAATCTCAACATCAGCTGAAGGTCTATATTCGGCAGGAAGAGTACATATTTTATATTTCGCAAGGGTTACTGGGCATGAGATCCGTGACCCCCTTTGTGCGAAACTTAATGCCGTAGCAGGACCATAACCATTGTCTAGTGCAGATTGATAATAACCAGATGGGTCTGTCCAACCATCTGCATAGTAACGAAAGAAATAAATGTGATTTGAGTCTGCACTTAACTCGTTTATGTCAAATGTAGTTCCACTTATTTTTGTAAGGGTATAAGCAGGAGCATTTCCTGAAGTGGTACTCGTCCCTTGAAGGGTTAATTGATAAACGGCTGGTTGTGATCTCCAATCATGAATGCGTACAAATTTATTACTATCCCAATCTGAATTACTTATTGTTGGAGAAGCAGAAGAAGTTCCCCAAGGCATCCCAGTAATATGGATTGTTTGACCACTAGAAAGATAAGGAACGTGAGGAACGATACACTTCTGTCCACCTACTGTCTCAACATGAAAAGGCATCATTTCATGATGTTCAGAAAGGTTCAGGGTAAGTCCAGAATTCGATGAGCTAGGAGTTATATTGGAATCCCACTTAACCGATGAATCTAAGGCATTTGCTCCTTCAGTAATTTCAGTTGTGTTGTAGCCAGTTCCGAATAACAACTCATTCATATCCATGAGTGCAAACTTGCAGTCAATGTATAGAAGGTCACCTAATTTGGTTACTTTGAAATAGTTATTTAACTCACCGACATTCCTCTCTGATGCGAACCCTGAATTAGCATTCCCATGGTTTGCCACATTGCCATCATTCTGGAACCAAACGATGTTGTTCGTGTCAAAATAAGACCCATCTAATGACGTTGTTTCGGTGTTTGTTGGCTGAATATCTAATGCGACTGTATTGGTTTCAAAAACTACTGATGCAACCGCAGTATCAACATAGGTTTGATCTGCCAACCCAGAAACCGCATTATCCACATAAGTTTGATCGACCTTATTTGCGGTAAGAACTGCAATGTCATTATCTATTCTTGTAACCTCTGACGTTACATTTGCAGTAGTTGCTTTATCATTAATTTCTGACTGAAGCGTAGAGGTCTGAGTGGCTATTTGATTATCTATGTATGTTTGAGTAACTGCTTCAGCACTTCCAATAACCTTTGTCGCACCATAAACAACAATGTTAATCTCAGTTCCATCTGCTGGCATGGTTGTGAGGTCAACGGAGTTATTTGCAGTATTAACTGTAAACTGATCCGATGTTAAAAGAATTCCATCTTTGTAGATCAATACCTCATCAAGAGACGAGGTAAAGGCAACATCAAAGTGAGTAGTTCCTGAAGGTTTAGAGCCAGTCGGTCCTATGGTTTCTTTGATCTGAATGATTGGATTTACCCTTGGTGTGGTTGCGAAATCATAAGAACGAACCACAAGGAGATCCCCAGTAACGAGATCGATCCCAGTCACAAATGTAATTGTTGACCCGTCACTAGCTGAATAGTCACTTGGGTCTAATTTCACTCCATTGAGAAGAACCTCAACATACGAGGTAGCATAATTGTCAGGTAGTGTAATGCTTACAGGAGATGCCTGAGCAGGAAAATCAGTACCTACAATATACGACCTCTCTTTAACTTCTGCGGAGCTAGGCTTTTTGCCTATGTATCTTACTGATCCTGTAGCAGACATAAACGTTCCGTGTATATTGAGTGCAAATTTTTTTAAGTCGATTGATTTACATTCTCAAGAATGCTGAGAATTATATCGCAGTCACTTATCCCATCTGTATAAGCCTTAATAACGTCACCACCACTTCCATTGTGCTTAATGACAATCTTCCCAAGGCTTAATTCAACTGCACCATTTGCAGGAACTTGGAGATTGAAACAAAGGAAAGCATCATCCTCATTGGTTATGTCAGTATCGACATATACTGAAACTAATGCTTGGTTCGATCCCTTATTGGAAACTAGACAACCAGTAATAATGGATGTCTCTCCACTCGTTACTGTATAGATTGTTGAAGGTGTAGAACTATTGGTACTGATTGAGGACTTAGTAGCCCTATTGAATGTATTGCGTGTTGCCATGTTTACCTCATGAAAATGCCATTGTTATCGCAACATTCTCTCCTTTGAGTTCTGTTTGAACTTCATCGGATAGTTGAGATAACTTGATGAGTGGAATGTTCTCCCCTTGTTGAGCAGAGTAATAGATTTCTGTATTTGAGTCGTTCACAACCAACGGAGTGGCAATGTTATCCGACACAACATAAACCCTAGTGTAAGGATTATGATCTTGGTAATTAGAACTTTGGACATAACCATAAACAACCAAGTCAGGCTCCGCAGTAAGCTGAACCATCTTTAAAGATAAGTCAGTTACAAAAACCTCAGTTTGGTCACCATATATTTCAAAGTAGTTGTTCCCTATTGACCAATTAGCGGTTTGAGGAAAGTTTGTATTATCTGCTCTGAGCCAAAAGTTCGCAGTAGATGTTGACCCAGCAGTATTCTCAATATTGTCTAAACGAGATGCAATACTTTGGAATGCAGTACCTGACACGTTTGAAGTCCTTGCAAGAGAAACCTCTGAATCTATTTCCTGAGTTGCAGTTTTAAGGGACTCAGTATTCGTTCTGAAATCAGATTCAAAATTTGCATCCGCAGGATCAGAAGGAATAACAGAAGACGGGTAAATCCTAGTAGCAGTCATAATACCTCTTTGAGATTAAATGCAACTTCTCTAATCGCATCAATTTTTGAATTATAAGTGATGGTTGGAGGCGTTGAAAAATAAGCATAATACGATGTGGTAACATTAAGATTCATATCCGATAAAACGTTTACGGCAAATGGACTACCCATCTGTTGTTTTGAAAACTCTAGGAATCTATCTGCTTGATCTGGTGTTCCAGTAAAAGAACCAGAGAAATCTTTTGCCGTTACCCTATTAAGGTAATGGTATGCCCCAGTGCTTAATTCCTTTTTGATGGAAAAATCTTTGGTTGTATGGACTAAACCTACTTGGGCATTTGGAAAATCAAAACTATACCCTGCTTTAATAATCCCACCAAAAATAGGAGTATAGATTTTATCCAAAGAAGTAGATGCGAAATCGCCTCTTACTTTTACATCCCCTTCAGATGTCCCAGTACCCCGAATAGACACGATTTGCGTGGACTCCATTATGGAGTCACTATTATTAAAAAGCAAGTGAGATCCTACCTTAATAACACCAAAATCTGTTAAGTCTATTGGTTTGTAACTAAACAATGATCCTGTAATTGTTCCACTACTTCCTAAATCAGTCGTATTATATGTAAATGATACTGTATAAGAAGAAACATATGTCACTTGATGTGATGAATTAAACAACGCTTGGGAAGAACCCGATATTATAATTATATCACCATCAACTAAACCATGTGGAGAAGTAAATTGTACTTGAGCAATGCCACTTCCGTAAACAATACTCTGGATACTTACTGGAGACTCTGTGAGTCTTCCTCTCGAAAAACCACCTCTTGAAGATTCAATAGGAATAAAATCATCATTTGCAGTATTCCTAAACCTTTGTAAAGCATTACTCCAGTTATGACTTACTGTTGTAAATGGGGCAATAAGCCTTTCTGATTTGTAGGTTGTATTATCAATAACCTCTGTAACAGTATGAGTCCCATTAAAATCCAAATTATCATACCAATCTGGCATCTGTGTATATCCTGTACCACTCCAAGATGAAGCAGTAGTTTCACTTGTATGATTAACGAATTTTAAATCAAAATTTTCTCCGACATTAAGGCTATGATCTGAACCTTCTACAATAGTAACCTTCCCATCAACTCCGCTTAAAGTGGCTGAAGAAACATTGACGGAAGTTGAGGTTCCTTCACTACTGTCTTGATGCCAGTACATTGCCTTATTTAATCTTCTGTCATTTTCGTTCTTGAAGTTGACTTCAATTTTCGTGGGCTGATCGTCATAAGGAACATCAATGAAAACACTTACTGCATCAACAAAGATTCCCTGAACAAAATCTCCAAGGTTTCTGTAGAATCGTGTGGCAGTCTTAATATCCTTTAAGGTAGTCTCATCTTTCTTTTGATACACCTCTAGCGTGGGTGCAATATCCATAACTCCATCAGTACCAGATGGTATTACATAACTTGCAGTAATTAATGTTTTCTTAGTTGTGTCATCATAGCTTTCGCTTACTACTGTTATAGGAGAAGTTTCAATATGAGCCTCAACTGGAAATCCTGTTCTTACACGAACTGAATCACCATTCTTAAACGGCCTATTGTCTTTTGTTTTGTCTCCATCAAGCTCAATTGTGATCTGAACTTTCTTGACAGTATCCTCTGTGACTATTTCTCCTGTTTCAGTACCTATTTCTTTCTTAAAATAAGAGTACCTAATGTCGTCAGATCGCACGTTACCGATAAAAAACGAATTAACCTGAGTGTTGCACTCAAGGGTAACATTATCGTTGAACTGGGAGGATATCCAAACGTTTCTGGTACTATCGTCTAACATATTTCCAGGGCTATAGTTGCCCATCTGTGAACCAGAGGAATCAATGCCTAGAATTCTGTCTCTAATTAATGCTTTCATTGAAATATCCCTTCACGCTCAATTACTGAAATTGATCCTCTACCAGAGAATTGAGTCTGCAAACTTTTAAAATTGTAATTAATAGAATCAACAATCATATCGTAACTAATTTGTTCTTCTTCACGACTAAACTGAACTCTCCCACCTACCACAATATCAAGCCTCACATCATTTACAGTAATTGCCATCTTTGCCTTCTTTCTGTGATTCATAATTGCTTGTAAATAAGTTCTATTATCTACAACAACTTTAGAAACGGCATCTACGGATTGGGAGTTTCCAACTGAAACGTTATCAACACGAACTACTGTCTTGTCATCATCAATAGTAATTGGGAAGTTTTCGTCATAAACAACCTTCTTTGTAAATTCTGTCTCAATGTATGAGATTGGGTATTCATTAGTAACTGATGCAGAAACGATGTTATAGCTAGGTATGTTAATTATGCTTGGCGATGAATAACCTAAATCAATAACATAAAGAATGTCATCTCTTATGTAACAAAGATGGTTTGTTGATTCAGCAATTCTGCCCATCAGTTCTGTTACTCTTATCTGAGCCTGTACTGCTACTGAAATCTTTTTATTGTTTAAATCTGGAGCAAGTGTGTAATCAAAATTGCTTACTCCTAATTCGTTTTGACACCATGTAAAGAACTCATAGAGTGTTTCGCCATGTTTGCCCATTCCACTCACTAAAGGGACACCCGATATGTTTGATACTCCTTCTTCTTCAGCTACAGTAATTTTTCTTGTAAAAATATAATCCTCAGTAGGCAATCTGTCTGAGCCAAAGTAGTTTCCATACCTAATGATGTTCTTCCCTACTCTGGAAGCGTTATCTGTTATAATTCCGCTACTGGGAATATCAGTTCCGATATTATAGATTTGGAATGTAAAGGTGTTTGAATTTATCACTCTTGAAACTTGGAAGGTTCCATTTAGTGAGTCATAAACTGAACCTGAAACAGTTACTTGATCTCCAACATATAAGGCAGGGAAATTAGTGGTTGAACTCGCAATTGAGCCATTACCATACATAGCCGTTACAGGATATGAGGTCTTAAATGTCTCAAGTTCTGCCGTGTTAAAAGTTAATTTCCAGAATTCTGTACTGTCGTTTATTGTTGTGTCTATATCATTGGGATCATTAGTTCCAACGAGTATTCCATCGTCATAAAGATAAATATAATCAGTCCCAGTATGCTTTAATGGGTTCCAATACTTGTTATCGTCTGTGTCAGGATGCTTGAGAATACCCTCTTCTTTTTCGACTTCACCAAACATCCAAGGAGCAACATTAGAAGGGAAATTGTATAACGTCCAATAACCTAAAATGTTAGGCGTTCCCACATCTGATCCAACCTCATAATTAGTTGCGACAACAACATCATTATCACTAACCTCTGTTATGGTTACACTACCAAGAGGCATGATGTAGGAATCCCCAGAAGTGAAGCGAACAAGTTTATTTGCATATATGTCGGCATCAACGCTATCCGTTCCATCAGTAGGGACAAAATCTAAATACATCACTTGACCTACTGCCAAACCATGTGGTTCGATAAACTTCAGTTTAATGGAATTATCAACAGTTGAAGTGGTAGACCAGTTGTGTAGCTCGACAGTAAAATCCACCGCAAAGCTATTAAACCCACTACTAAAGTTCCCTCCTGAAGCTAAAGGATTACCAAGTTGCGAGGTGTCTTCTGCATTATCAGTTGACCTCTCAATAAGTGCGTTTTGGGGGAAGTCTTGAGCCTCTAAAACAAAGCTCATTTGATCTTCCTTCATGGAAGAAAAGTACATTGTCCCCTCAAACAATGCTGACAATTGCTTCCCCCAATATACACGCACATCTATAAGTTGATTTGGATTGTTAAGTAACCTCGCAAACGATCCAGTATGAAGATTAAAAGGAGAGTTTCTGTCTTTAGGATCATTTGAAATGGTAATGTTCCCAAAACTAACGCTCATGTATCCACCTGACGAACTACCAATTTGGATATTGGAGGCAGTAGTAACAATGGGTTGGTAATAATTCTCAGATGCGAATCCTTCTGTTCCTGTGTAATAAGTTCTTCCATCAAAATCGAACTCAACAAGAAGGATCTTATTTGAGAAGTCTTGGTTACTACTCATTGTTCATCCCGAAGTAAATAATCACCAAAACCATTGCTACTCCTAAAGCAATACCAAGTGCGCCTTCCATCAGACAAACATCCTTTGCTCTCTGTTCAACCTTTCTTTAATTTCTGCCCTAAAGTCTTCAACTTCAGCTTCAACTTGACCCTCAAGATCCGTGTAAACATGGACCTCTGTATCATTTTCTTTAACTGCTGAAATCAATTCACGGACAAGTCCTTTAAGTTCTCCATCTGAAGAGATGTCCGATATGATCTCTCCTCCAGTTTTGCTTCTGAATAACTCTGGTCCGTTCTCCCCAACTAAGTAGGTTTGATTGCCATTAACTGGTCCTCCAAATGCTCTACCTTCTACAAGAGAACCAACCAATCCACCAAGTTTAGCCATTTCCCATGGGAGCAATGTCATACCTAATTCACCTTTGCTTGCACCAAGATAAACTGGAAGGTTACTGTACCCTGCCATTCCATACCCAGAGTCACTTGCTGAACCTCCAAGTGAAGGAATTATTTGATCAGCATACATTTGTTTATGGAGGTATTTTGATCCTTGTTTGGTTTTATCATAAGGCGCCCAAATAACATCTCCACCTCCGAACTGCGCTCCTTTCTGTGACCCTGAAATATAAGGTGGTAATACGAATGATCCTGCACCACCCCAGTAGTTAACATCTGTTGCCATCTTAAATTTAGAAGCCGAGTCATAAAAGAATGCTGGCAATCCATCAAGATACGATGCTTTATATTCAACTCCATATCCTCCAGCATTAAAGATTCCTGGCCCTTGACTTGTTACTGCTCTTGTAAATTCCTCCGCTTCAGTTTCCATTTTGTGAGAGTCTTCATTGTAATGGTCCATGAACTTCATTAGCGTTTCAAAATGACCATAACCTTTACTTCCCCTATACCTGTCATATTGCTCAACATGGAATGCTTCGTGTGCAATAAGATCAAAGGGAATACCCTTCATGTTGGAGTGATTACTTGCGTGTCTTTTTCTGTAAGGAACAAATTCAGTATTTTCTGAAGCCCAAGGAACTTGTCTCAGGTAGTCAACCCAATCTCTTAACTTCCATGAGTAATTAGCGTTCTCCAAAATAGTATTAACTGGAACGTTGCTTCTAGCTCCAACCCAAGGCATTCTAAGATCAAAATCAAAAACATTTTCACTCATACCCTTCTTCGGGTAATAAGGCTGATCTTGATCTAATCCAAGTGCATTGAAGAATGGCAATATTTCAGCTTCTGGTTCTGCATAGTAAAAACCATTATGCTTGTCATATTTGCTCATATCCATGTTTCTAGGAATTGTGATTAAATTCCCTACTGCCATTGCATTTGTTGAGTGAGTCATTCCGTGCCAAGGTGGATCTGCACCAACAACAACTCTTACATCTCTTGCAATTCTATCTTGGAAACCCTTTGATTTAAGTGCCTTAATGTGTGATTCCTTGAGAGGCTTACCCTTCCCGATCCAATCGTTGTAGTGAACTTCCAATGCTCCAGCAGCCCCAGGATCTAAGAGCTTTAAAAGTAGTTTTGGATTCTGTATTACATCAACAACCATTTGGGCAGTATTTCCTACACCCTGAACTAGATCGTCTAATCTGTAACCATTTTCTGCCCACCTAGTCCATTCTCTTGAAGCTACAACTCCTGCACCTCTAATAGATCCATAGGCAACTCCTCCAACACCTTTAACAAGATCCTCAAAGAATGCAGGAAGCCAATGTCTATTTTCTCCACCAGAACCTGTTTCATGAGTTGACGCTCCTGCTGGCCCCGAAAAACGTCCTAGTGACGAAGTAATGCTATCCCATGTTCCTTTTGCTCCCCTGTTAAAATTCCATTTATCTCCAGTACCATCTGGCTTATTCATTCCTAAGTTATTAAGGGTCTTTCCCCAATGATCTCCTGTACCTTTTAATGCCCTACTCCCTTGATGTCCTCTCCAAGGTTCTTGCCATGTGTTCATATGGTCAACAGTTCCTTGGTATCCTCTATTCAAATCCCATCCTGCATCACCACCACCTGGATCATTGATGTATAGGTTGTTTGCGGTCTTTGAGGCACCATCGGGAATAAACGAAGCATCTGCATGGATAATTGATTTAACAAGACCACCAAGAACTGATTTATCATGTGTTGATGAGTTCCACTTTCCACTTTCTGCTTCTTGTCTAACAGTTGAGTGAAATCCTGCTTCTAAATCCAATCCTGCATTACTTATTAGCCCATCCCTTCCAAATAATGATCGAGTATTCCTCTCCCACAATCCTTCTGCTTCCTTTCTTGCTTTTTCGAGAAAACCTCCTAAAAAGAACATAGGTACTAATCCACCTTTTCCAAATGCAGGACTGTAGAATGGACTAATGAAATTCATCACATGGTCATTAATATTTGGATCTAAGAAAGGTGCGCCTTGAATGTCGTAACCTCCTGCTAATGGAGAACCACTCCAATTTGTTTGGAAACCATCTCTAGCACCAGATGTGAATGCAGAGTCCCTTGCGAGATCAACGTGCCTTAAACCTCCATAGGCTTTACCTCCCATGCCATAAGAATTAAGACTATCCATGAATCCAGTTCCATAGCGTTCAACTGTGTCTGCATTCATTACATATTCGCCACCTTCAAACAGGAAGGGTCCGCCTGGAGTTGTGCCTAACATTCCTCCTTGACCCATGGAATTTATTTGGTCTAAACGATCTTTTCCTATGGCATCAGTAGACTTCTTATTAATAATGAATTCACCACCACTAAACTGATAAGGGCTTCCATCTTTGTTTAGTTGTACTTGACCAGAAGAATGGGACACTCCTTTTGCAAGACCACCTTGTTGGTATGATGGCAGAAGACCTCCCTTGCCAAAGTTAAAGAGAAGATTCCATATTCCTCCGACTCCTCCAAACATTGACTCAATCATTCCAACAATACCTCCTGCTGATCCACCCCAATAACCTTCCATTGCGTGTTCTCCAGCAAGATAACCTTCGCCAAAACCTTCTTCTCTTGAGTCAACCTTCCCTGCTTTATCTCTTCCAGATCCTTGGAAGGGCATACCGAATTCTTGTCCGATACCTACTGCTGAATCTATATTCGGAAACCAAGTTCCTCCAAAATCTTCAAACTCGCCAATTACTCCAGAATAAACCAGATCCTGTAAACTCGTTGTGCCATAGTGGGGATCTCTGGCAGTCATAACTCCATACTCTCTACCATCCAACTGATTCGTAAATGGTCGTGCGGAGTCAGCTAAACCAATTGGGTGAGGATACTTATCTTTATCAGTATAAGGACCAACGAAGGTATCAATTCGGTTGGCTGCTTCGGCTTGAAGAAGTGATTTAACTGCCCAAGGCCGAGTTTTCATAAAGTCTCCAGCCCTTCTATCTGCATCTTTAGGATATTGAGGATCAAGAATGTCTTCGATTAGGTTCCCAAAGTAATCACCTATAGATCCTCCTGCATTTGCCTTTGTATCTCTTGACCAATCTAACCCAAATATATTTCCAATAGGCGCAAGTACATATGTCAGTACAGTTCCAACTATACCCATCATATGGTTAACAAAATCCTCTACTGCCCACACTATTTGCTCATCACCACCTGTTTTCCTCTCGGCAGGTAAATGGCTATCAAGGTTGGAGTTCTTCTGAACAGTCTCATGATAATTTTTAACAGTTGTTGCTTCTGGGAATATCCCTTCAACCATTTCCATGAGAATTTCAAAAGGATTCTTAGGCTCCCAAGGACGGATGCCAAACTCAGCATGAGACTTCCAGAATTCAGGGAAAAGAGCTTGAATATCCCAATAAGGTTCTTGTAACAATCCTCCTGTTTGACCTGGAATTGGCAGAGGAGGTAATGATCCTGAAGTTCCCATTCTCTTATTGTTCACATTCATGTGAGCATGGAATCCTCCACCTGTGTCATAACTTGGTATGTCTTCTAACGATCCACCATTTTTGAGGAAGGTTCTGTGCCAAGAGAGAAGTTTGGGAATATCAATATCAACTCCTGCACCAACAACACTCATGATTCTTTTGCCCAGACCAGAATCCATCTTGAATGCAGAGTCGTTGATATAGTTGGTGAAGTCGCCATTCTTCATCTTATTCGCGGCCTCTTGGTAGCCACCTAATAAATTCCCAAAACGTGTAGACATCCATGCCTGAATACCAACATGATCTGGTAGTCCAAAAACGTCTTCTGCCCAATCTGGAACATCTGGGTAAAGAATGTCTGGTGTTGCTAGGTAGGCATCATTCACTTGTACTCGGCTCTTACCTCCACCAAATTGTACTCCTGCTCCACCACCCTTTCTTTCTGCGATCTTTCCACCATGAGCAAACTCCTTTAATGGGCCATTAGGGTCATTCAATATTTTCAAAGCCCATTGAGACTCTTTGCTTCCATACTTTTGAACTAAACCCGATGAACCAAGTGTCTCTTTAATAATGGACACCTTATCTGAGAGTTTGTTGCTCTCAGTAACTGCGAGCATTGCTCCCATCGATAAGTCCCTATCTTCCTCAGAAACTTGACCTCCACTCCTAAACATACTCATGTTGTTGATATCCGATAGAACCCCTGTTCCTACCCTATCAACTGCTTCTTTTTTGATGATGAATTCTCCACCCTCAAACAGGAAAGGCTTCTTGTCTGGACCCATTCCAAGCATTCCAGAACCATGTTTAGGTCCATGTGCTAATCCTCCTGCATCCATGTAACTATTATTGGTTGTGATATTCTTGGTCATTCCACCTACTCCTGCTTCAGGAATAAGTCCTCCATCTCCCCACTCAAGAACAATCTCAACCAAGTTTTCACTTTGTCCTAATAACCATCCTGGAATAATTGGAATCGTTAAAGGCCCACTCTTTCCAAACCCCAAGAAGTCCATTATCCATTCCCATACAGTCGCTAAAATATCTTTGTATTGTCTATAGGCACCGCCTAAACCAATAGCATCCAGAATTGCTTCAAATATTGTGTCTATTGCACCAGTTACAGTTCCAATTGCATCAAATAATGCTTTAATGAAACCAGTAATAAACTCTGCTCCTTGAAGCCCTATCTCTCCAATAAACTTAAACAATGCTCCTAAAAATTGGGCAGCGTTTTTGATTAATTTTGGAATCCATCCAAGTAATGCCTCAAGGAATTTGGCAGCGCTTTCGACGAGTGTTCCGAATACATTTACAAAAACATCAATAATGATTTCGGCAATATTCTTACCTTCGTACTTGTTGTTTTTACCGCCTCCATCTTCGAGAACACTATCCAACTTATCTATTCCTTCTCTTATGTTCTCAATCGCTTCACCTACTGAATTCCCAAAACTTACTGCCACCTCACCCAACTCATTTAATTTTGCTTGTGCAGTATCAAATTCACTCCTTGCTTGTGCCTGAACAGTAGTTCCTAAATCCTGAAGATCCCGAAGAACGCTTGCATATCGAACTTCATAAGATTTACTGGATTTCTCGACACCTTGAGCAATAGAAAGGTATTCTTGTGCGAACCCTGCTAGTGCATTAATTTCTTCTGCACCTCCTGCTTTGGCATCTTTTAAAAGGTTCTGGTAATCCCTTTCTGCCATTGCAAGTTTCTCGTATGATCCGACAAGGTTGAGTTCGGAATAACGTATGGATCTAATGGTTTGTTCTATTTGCTGAACCACTCCATTGAGTTCCTCCATTGTAGATAGAAGGTCATCAAGGATTTCTTGTGAAGCCTCTATATCCTTTTCTTGTTGAGCAGCCGTTTTGGAATCCATTGACATCCCAAAAATACTAAGAACCATTCCTAACAATTGACCTATCCAATCCATGAAATCTGTTAAGAGTTTCAATACTGGAGCTAACCCTTGGAGGATAGACCCGATAACCCTCATTATGGGTTTAAGGAATTTAAACAGAGAATCTATAAGGGAATAAAAAGACTCTAGGAGAGGCTCAAGGAACCGAAGCAGTTCATCAATGAGGTCTGCAACGTTTACAAATATATCTTCAACAACTTCAAAGAGGCGTTGAATGATGTCTAACTTCTCAACGATGGCAATAATAACTTCAATAAGAAGTGCGGTGAGAGGATCACCAGTTTGTGAAGTTCTTTGTGCAGTCTTAACTGCCATATCTGCACCCTCACCAATTGCATCTTTCTTTGCATCCTCTCCACCCATTACTCCTTCAAGCACTCCTGCAAAACCGTCAGGACCAAAAATCATTTCATCAAAATCAGAGATCCATTCTCCCAGAACATCACCAAGCATCTTAATAGGCTCAATGAATACAACCCTGAATATTTCTCCTGCTGGCTCGAAAATGTTGGTCATCATCCAAGAACCAGTAGTTTTCAAACCTTGCCATATACCTCTACCGATCTTGCCTAATCCTGATGTGAATTCATTTCCCCAGTTGGTGAAGTAAGAACCAACACCATCCATCATTGCACCCCAACCTGTCGCAAATTCACTTCCCCAATTCGACATATAATTGGTGAAACCATCACTCCATCCAGACAGGGTTGCAGAAAGTTTATCTACCCATCCACCTTCACCTCCGCCCATTCCATCAAACAAAGAAGCAAAGTCATTCCAACCCGATTTGATTGGTGCAAAGAACTCATCCCATCTTTGACCCATTTTTGCCATCTGGGTATCCCAGTCATTTCCGATGGTGTCGAATATTCCACCCCACCAAGAACCATCAAA
>MDTG01304272.1_pt1 | contig 18955 bp, 11 predicted proteins | sample 811421 | NCBI WGS metagenome assembly MDTG01 (sample SAMN05326645, study PRJNA326480) | marine metagenome | isolation source: seawater | place: Pacific Ocean: South East | collected 2011
TATACCAGACATAATTATAAGGCTCAACACCTCCCGATGGAATAACTATTGCTGAACCTGTACAAATACCCGTACACGTCGCTGGAATGGAATCAGACGCTAGTAGTATTTCCGATGGCTCAGTAATAATCACTACACCAGTATCTTTGCATCCGTTTGCATCAGTCACCTCAACATGGTAAGTTCCTGAAGGCAACCCTGTCGCCGTTGAATCTGTAATTCCGCCTGGAGCATCATACCAACTGTACGAGTAGTTAGGTGTTCCTCCTATTGGTGTCACAGTTGCAGATCCCGTTGAATCTCCAAAGCACAATACGTAAGTCGTGTCTGATATAATTGCCCTTAATGTGTCTGGGTCTGTAACGACTGCAAAAACAGTGTCTAAACACCCTAAACCATCTGTGATCTCAACAAAATAAATTCCCGCGTCAACATTGGATAATGTATCATTAGACTCATTACCATCTTCATACCAATCATATAGGTAAGGGCCAACGCCTCCGGAGCCAATTGCTATTGCGGCTCCATCGGAGGAGCCTACACAAGATGTTAAAATTGAGTCCGTAGTGGATGTCATTTGGGGAGAATTGGAGGTTATGACAACCTCCGATGTGTCTAAACAACCTCTAAAATCAGTTATTTCCACACGATTCAATCCAACACATAAATTTTCTCCAATACTATCAAGGTCTAACTCTGATTTATCCAGCCAGCTGTAACTGTATGGGTAAACTCCTCCTGACGAATTAACTATAGCTTCACCACTGCAATCTGAAAAACAATGTAAATGGGTTGTATCTGAAATAAAGGAAGTCAATTCCGAAGGGGTCGTAACAGTAACATAAGCGGTATCTTTACATCCATTAAAATCTTCAATACTAACTGCGTTAGGCCCTGGGCATAGATTTTCAACTGTATCAGTAGTTGGCGTTCCAAGAATCGTATACCACGTTATGTTATACGGAGCAGTACCTCCTGAATATTGAGTCCATACTTTTCCATCACAAAGGCCAAAACAGGAAACTTCTAATGAATCTGCACTTGAGGTAATTTCATCTGGTTCTCGAATATCAACTTCGGAAGTGTCTTTACAACCAATTAAGTCTGTTATTTCGACATAATAAGTACCTGCACACAAATTAAGACCGGTCCTACCGGAGTGGTCTGCAGGAGCACCTGAGGAATCGAACCAGAAATATGAATACCCGGGAGAGCCTCCAAATGGATCCACAACAGCTTTTCCTAGGCAATCACCAAAACAAGGATTGTGAACAGTATCTGCCCTTATTGTTCCTACAACTGGTTCTGGAGCATTAATAATTACTTCAACAGTATCTATACAATTATTGAAATCTCGAACCTCACAATGATAGGTTCCTGAAGACAAATTGGTTACTGTGTCATTATTTTCATTTTCAGCGTCATACCAATCATATGAATAAGGAGAGGTTCCTCCTGTTACTGTCACACTCGCACTACTAGTATCTAAATTCCCACATGAAGTGACTTCAATACTTGTAGATATAATCATTTCTTCAGGTTCCGTAATCGTCACTGTGGAAGTATCTAAACAACCGTTTTCATCAGATACCCTTACATTGTAAGTTCCTTCACACAAATTTTCCGCACTAACATCAATATCTTCATCTGGGGCATCATACCACAAGTAGCCGATATCGCCTGTACCTCCTGATGCTGTGACTGTAGCATTTCCATTACATTCTCCAAAACATAAATTATGAGTTGTATCCGAAATTAAAGATGTAAGCTCTTCATCTGGCTCGGTTATGGTAACAGAGCCAGTATCAGTACAATTGTTATCATCGATTAATTCAAAATTCCAAGTTCCAGCACATAATGAAGAAGCAGATGTTCCCGTTGGGGATCCTAAAAGGTTATACCAAACAACTTGATATGGACTAATTCCACCTACAGGAGTCATTGATATAAATCCATCGCATAAATTCTTACACATCAAATGTGCTATTGAATCTACAGTGTGTTCTAAGAGTGCTGGCTGAGCTAATATAATATTAGCCGTATCAACACACGCTAAGGAATCTTCAACTCTAACATTATAAATCCCAAAACATTGTCCACTGGCAAATGAATCAGTGGGGGTTCCATCTGCATCATACCAGTTGTATGAGTACGGCATTGTACCACCTGCTGGGGCTACACTCATTAAGCCATCGCAATCACCAAAACAAGTTGGTGATATAGAAGGATTAACATTAACCGTCAAAGGGCTTGGTTCCTGAATGTTTACTTCACTTGTATCTTTACAGCCGTTTTCATCCTCTACTTCAACAAAATGAATTTCTGCACACAGATTATAAGCCGTATCGCCCGTTTGATTATCAGCGGTATACCAATCAACAGTAATATTTCCCGTCCCGCCAGAGTAACTAGCTAAAGCTTTTGCGTTACACAACCCATTACAAGTTACATTAACAGAATCATTAATGAAAACTCTCAAGTCTTCCAAAGGCTCTCTAATAACAACCTCTGACGTATCTAAACAACCATTTTGATCAGTTACCTTTACGTGGTATATTCCGTCACAAAGTCCAGTAACTCTTGCTGTGGTAGGAGACCCATCCACGTCATACCAACTGTAATTATAATCGGCAACACCTCCAGAGGAATTCGCCTCTGCCTCTCCTATACAATCATTTTTACACAGAATATGAACGGTATCTGATATTGACGAAGAAAGAGGGTTGGCTGGTTGAGTTATTGTAAATTCAACCGTATCGGCACAATCATTTAAATCGGCAACTCGAACATGAAATGTTCCAGCTGGTAGATTGTTGATTACAGGTAATGCTGGATTGTGCGGAGCATCGTACCACGAATAGCTATATCCACCAACTCCGCCAGTCTGAGTTACAGCGGCTGAACCCGTATTATCTCCATGACACAATACATTAGTTAAAGAGAGTATTGTTGCGATTAGTGTGTCAGGCTGATTGAGAATTGTCGTAATAGTATCAACACAAGCATTGTCATCAGTCAGTTCAACATGGAATGTACCAGCACAAAGACCTACTACATCCTCAGAAATGGGGGTCGTTGGGGCATTGTACCATTTAAACGTGTATGGGCCTATTCCACCAATAGGTGTCAAATTTATTTCGCCCTCACAAACGCTATTACAGGTTAAATGAGTTGGCACTGTTGAGCCCGTTAAAATCGTTGGTTCTGTTATTTCTACTGATGAAACATGAGTACAACCATTAGCATCCGTTACACGCACATTATAATCACCGTCACATAAACCGTTTATTGTTGAATCTGTAACAGACCCTGGAGCATCAAACCAATCGTATGTATATCCCGGTGTCCCTCCAAATGGTGTGACAATTGCAATTCCTTCGCAATCATCGAAACACAAATTATGTGTTGTATCTGTAATGCTTGAAGTGACAACTGAAGATGGCTGAATAATAGTTGCTTGAGCTGTGTCAAAACAACCATTATCATCTTCTATTTGAACATGATAAGTACCTGCAGTCAACCCGGTTACACGAGGTGTTATTTCATTTGATGCATCATACCAGTTATACTTATAGCCTGGAGTACCTCCATCCGCATCCACCTCTACTTCACCTGTTTCATCACCATTGCAAAGAACATGGACAATGTCTACAATTGAAGATGTTAGCAAAGTAGGCCCGCCTATAATTACCTCGGCCGTATCTAAACACCCATTTGCATCAATTATCTCAACGCTCCAATTTCCTGGCAAAAAACCTGTAGCCGCAGAATCAGTGTTTCCTCCATTGTTATACCAATTATAGCTGTATGGGTATGTCCCTCCATTAACTCCTGCAGCAGCGGTACCATCTCCTGCACCAAAGCAAATTTCATCAGTGAAAGCGGCTATAAACCCATCTAAAAGTGTAGGCTGACCTATGTCAACTTCAGACGTATCCAAACACCCATTTGCATCAGAAACCTCTACGTGATAAGTATCTTCGCACAAGCCTGTAGCTTCAGCTGAGGTTTGTGAACCGGGCGCATCGTACCAGTCATAGGCGTAGCCGGGTGTTCCTCCTGACGTTGAAACAGTTGCCTCACCCGTACACTCTGAATAACACAGCACATCATCTGCACCAGTTATAGATGACACTAATACTGTGGGTTCATGGACTGTCCATCCCGCGGGTACTGAATCTGAACAACCTTCGGCATCAACAACAGTTAAGGTATATGTTCCTGCAGCTAAATTGTTTGTTTGTATGTACTCCTCCATTGGGTTTGTAGAAACAACAGATGTGTTGTTTTGTGCTTCAATATTATCCCACGAATAGGTGTAAGGTTGAGAACCTCCAAAAACACGCGCATCAATAACGCCATCAGAAAGCCCGTTACAACTAACGCTGTCAACAGGATTCGCCAAACTGAGAACCAACGGCGGTGGAGCCGAAATAACTAAGTTGGTAAGGAAAAATTGACTCATATCAACACTATCTGTAACTATGCAAGCATAATTCCCTGCTGGTAAATTGTACACGGAATCTGTTCCATTACCATCAACAAAGCTTGGAAACCAGTCAAACCGATATGGGCCAGAAGGAGAGCTCGGTGGCGACTCCAGAATTGAATGAATGACGATGTAGCCATTGTCTCCGCAAGTTGCATTAACTAAAGTCGTATCGACACTGGATATAGACAGGGTTTGAAAATCGTCAAATTGAGATTTAAAAAAAACATCATCAAAATTTTGTTTGCCAAAAAACTCTCCAGGCTCGAATTTCTTTGCTCTTCCAGTGGATGAGCTAGGTATAACAATTACACTTCCATTAAAAAAGTTGATTAAGTTTTTCTCCCCTAGTATTTTTCCTGTCATGAGAAGGTTGGCACTTTGACCTCCTTTAATTGTAACTGGATAAAGCGCTCGAGAAAAATCAATGTTTTTAGCGAACGCAATTTTGTTAATTATGACTTCATCATAATTGTGTAGTCCAGAATTTTTATCGAAAATAACATCTTGATCCTTTGAGGGTACAGGAGCACCACCAATTCCTCCGCTAGTTTTTGACCAATGAAGATTATCGCTCCATATCCCTTGACCACCTACCCAGAATCTTTGAGCATACCCAAGTGGTGTCAAAGAAAACAAAGCAACTAAAATTAGCACTTTAGTAATTTTCTCAACAGTTCTCAACGCGCAGTAATTATAGCTATAAGGTAAGCAATTTAATGATTGCTAAACTCCAACTTATAATTGTACGTCGAAATTAATAAAGGGTTTCTAAACCTAGAATAAATAGATGTTTTTCTTGTTAACAATTTTTGATGTTAAAAAAATATTCTTGAAACTACGCTTGATTTTTTACAAAAATATGTTTTCAAATCATGTGTTATTTGATCGCTATTTTCATCAATTTTTTATTGTGGTGTTACTGATTTTGGAAGCCAAATATTGATGACTTGTCTGCTAATAACTACAAATTCATCTAAATAAATTAAATTTTTAACGCTTTTATTCGAAAGGTAAAGCTTAAGAATCACAATAATTTATACAATTTAATTACATTTGTCCCCAAAGTTAAATCACCTTTACACTACTAGATATGGATTTGAGTTCTAAGTTTAATAACAAGGTTGCCGCTAAGTATCAAATATACAACAGTTTGTTCCTTACGCTTCCATTCGAAGAAATCACTAATACAGGAGTTTTATTGCCTGTTCTATTTAAAGAATGTCAAGATGGTTTTGACAACAAGCTAAATCCAACCGAAATAATAGATGCTTTTTTCAAAAAGCATTCAGGTGTAAAAAAGGAAAGTGAAAAAATTCAACTGTTATTCAAGTTCATTCAATATATTGAGCGTCAAGTAGTTCTTTTTGACGCTGTGGAAGACGCCGCCTTTGAACAAATTAATGATTTAAACGGAAACGGTACCGTACGATATGTATTTAATCGCGCTGTATCTCAGCAAAAGGTTGATAAGCTGATTAAAAAGCTAGAAGATTTCAAGGTTAGAATTGTACTAACCGCTCATCCAACTCAATTTTATCCCGGCAGAGTACTATCCATAATTGGTGAACTTGAAGATGCTATAAGAGACTCGAATCTTCAAAAAATAAACGAATTATTACAACAATTAGGAAGAACTGCTTTTGTCTCCAAAGAAAAACCAACGCCTTTTGACGAGGCAATCCGATTGATGTGGTATCTTGAAAATGTTTTTTATCATTCTGTTGGAAATGTTCATGCAAGAGTAAGAAGAGAACTGGCAAAACAAGGCGTCAAAGATTACGATAAAGACATCATAAACATTGGCTTTTGGCCATGCGGAGATAGAGATGGAAATCCTTTTGTTACATCAGAAATAACACTGGAAACCGCACGAAAACTGCGTCATAAAATATTTCTTTGTTATTTCCGAGATGCCAAGAAACTTAGAAAAAGGATGACATTTACAGGTGTAGATGAATTAGCAGAGAAGCTTTACACAAAAATTTCTGCAACGATATTCAATACCAAAGGAAAAAGATATCAAACCGCACAAGAAATTCTAAATGATTTAGAAGCAATTAGAAACTATATTGTTGAACATCACCAAAGTTTATTTCTTGAAGTTGTTGAAGATTTTATTGTGAAAGTTAAACTCTTTGGTTTTCACTTTACAAATATGGATATTAGACAAGATTCGAGGATTCATACTCAAGTTATTACCGAAATTATTGCTGCTGCAAATGCAGGGAAATTAGGCGACAGTGTGCATGGTCATCTTCCGGTTGATTATAATGAGCTTTCAGAGAACGAACAAATAAATGTTTTAACTCAGCTGGAAGGGCAAATTGACCCTGACTTATTCGAAACTGAAATCGTTCGAGAAACGTTAAAATCATTTTATGTAATGAAGACCATTCAGAATGAAAATGGAGAAACCGGTTGTCATCGATACATTATTTCAAATACTCAGAGTTCTAAAAACATGTTTGAAGTATACGCACTAGCAAGAATGTGTGGTTGGAATAAAGATGAAATGACATTTGATATTGTCCCACTATTGGAAACTGTTGAAGATCTCGCTAATGGGGAAGATATTTTCAACTTAATGTACAACCACCCTGTATATGTCGAGCACATTGCTAGAAGAAAACATCGTCAATACGTAATGCTAGGTTTTTCAGACGGAACAAAAGATGGCGGTTATTTAAAAGCAAATTGGTCAATATTTACAGCTAAAGAGACTCTTTCAACAATTTCTAAAGAAAATGGAATTAAGATTGTCTTCTTTGATGGACGAGGAGGTCCACCAGCAAGAGGAGGTGGAAATACAAATAAATTTTACTCATCATTGGGAGATAAAATAGAGGATCACGAAATTCAATTAACAATTCAAGGACAAACAATATCCTCTAATTTTGGTACACTAAACTCTTCACAATATAACCTTGAACAGTTTTTTTCAGCGGGATTGGAAAACTCAGTTTTTAAGGGAGATGTAGCTAAAATGACAGATGAGCAAAGGTTGATTATGAATGATCTTGCCGAACTTGGTTTTGAGGCATATAGCAAATTCAAAGAAGATCCTAAATTCATTGATTACTTAGAAGATGTTTCGGTTCTCAAATACTACGGGAAAACTAACATAGGTTCAAGACCAACCAAACGAAAGTCTGCTAATAAGTTGAGTTTATCTGATTTAAGAGCTATTCCCTTCGTAGGGGCATGGACTCAAATGAAACAAAATGTTCCTGGGTTTTACGGTGTTGGAGCCGCACTTAAAAAATATGAAGATGATGGAAAGCTTGACCTCGTCAAAGACTTCTACAGTAAATCGTTGTTTTTCAGAACTTTAATAGACAACTCCATGCAATCTATTTGTAAAACGTACTTCCCACTTACATCGTATCTCGAAAAAGACGAGAAGTTTGGGGAATTCTGGAAAGGAATTTACGATGAATATGAACAGTCAAAACGATTACTACTGAAGATTTCCGGACAAAAAACGTTGTTGGAAAAGTCACCCAATATAAAAGCTTCCGTAAGATTAAGAGAAAATATTATCTTACCACTTATTACCATCCAGCAATATGCGCTTATGCAGGTTAAAGCCATCGAAAGAGGTGAAAAATTAGATGTGGAGTGGAAAGATGCTTATGAAAAAATGATTATTAGAGCATTCTTTGGAAGTATTAACGCGTCCAGAAATGCAGCATAATGATAAGTTTTTTCTGAGACAAAGGGTAGGTTTTTACTTACCCTTTGTTTTTAAAATTTAATTCATGAATTCGGAAAACATAGCAGAAAATCCTCTAAAGCAAGCTCGATATGACAGAGCCTACCTGAGAATGGCTACCGAATGGGCAAAGTTAAGTTATTGTGAAAGAAGGCAAGTTGGAGCTATTATTGTTAAAAATAATATCATTATTGCTGATGGTTTTAATGGAACGCCTAGTGGTTTTGAAAATTGTTGCGAAGATAGCAGCGGAAAAACTCATTGGTATGTACTTCACGCTGAAGCCAACGCAATACTTAAATTAGCAAAATCAAATAATAGAGGACAAAACTCTACTCTATATATCACGCTTTCTCCGTGCAAAGATTGCAGCAAACTTATTCTACAAGCTGGAATAAAAAGAGTTGTATACATTAAAGGGTATAAAGATACTGAAGGAATAGACTTTTTGAGCAAGGCGGGTATTGAGATCGTACAAATAGAGAATCCTTTTTCTGAAGATGAAAAATAACAAACTTCTATTTAACTACACTCCCATTATATGCGCTGTATTTCTTATCGCTGGATTATTCCTTGGTAAATTTTTATATCAGAACACATCCAACAGTAACTCTATATTTTACAGGAGTTCCGAAGGAAAAGTGGATGAGGTAATTGAAAAAGTAGTCAACAATTATGTTGACCCCATCAACGAAAAAGAAATTACTGAATACGCTATTAAAAATCTACTCGCTCATCTTGACCCGCACTCATCATATACTCCTCCAAAAAATGTACAAGCAGAGCAGGAGCAATTGAATGGTAAATTTGAAGGAATAGGTATAGAATTTAGAATAATTGATGATACTTTAATGGTTGTAGATGCAATAGATGGTGGGCCATCTGAAAAAGCAGGAATACTGGCTGGTGACAGAATAATTGGATTGAACAAGGAAAAGATTTCATTAGGAAAATTACCCGCAGACTCTTTAATAGGAAAATTAAGAGGAAAGTCTGGGAGTAAGATAGATTTAATTATAGTTAGGCCGTTTGACGAAGGTGAAATTACCATTCCTGTCATCAGGGGTGAAATCCCTATTTTTAGCGTTGATGTTCAAATAATGCTCAATGAGGATGTTGGATTTATTCGAATTAATAGATTTTCTTCCGAAACCTATCTTGAATTTAAAAAGTCAGTAAAAACACTTCAAAAAATGGGTGCGAAAAAATTAGTTATTGATGTTAGGGATAATCCAGGTGGGTATTTAATGCCTGTTGTCGATATTTGTGATGAACTTTTAAAAAAAGGAAAAAATATTGTTTACACTAAAGGAGAAAATGATAGGGAAATTTATAACTCAAAAAGTGATGGCGAATTCACACAAATGAACCTAGTGGTTATCACAAATCAAAAAAGTGCTAGCGCAAGTGAAATTTTAGCTGGAGCGCTCCAAGATAATGACAGGGCAACTATTGTTGGAAGGAGAACTTTCGGAAAGGGTTTAGTACAAACTATACTAAAATTAAGTGACAATTCAAGAGTTAATCTTACAACCTCTCGTTACTACACACCTTCAGGAAGATGTATTCAAAAGCCTTTTGAAAAAGACAAAAACGAGCACTATCATTATGAGGAAATAAAACGATGGGAAAGTGGAGAACTATATTCAAAGGATAGCATAAAAATAAACGACTCTTTGAAGTTCACAACTTTAAGCGGACGAACTGTTTATGGAGGCGGTGGAGTAATACCCGATGTTTTTGTACCATACGACACATCAATGAATAGTAATTTACTTTTTGACATCCTTTCTAAAAACTTAATCAGAGACTACCCAATTAAGTTTTACACAGAAAAGAAAATAAAAGGCCTTGATTATTATGACGCTCTTCAAAATATTGATTCCAATAAAATTGTTAACTCGTTTAAATCATTTTGTAAAACAAAAGAAGTTATCTGGTCAGAAAAAGACTGGAAAACTTCAAAAAAATATATAATTAATAAACTACTCGCTTCCATTATAAAGGTGAGATTTGGCAACAATGGATATTTTAAAAAGTCAGCCGAAATAGACCCAGATATCCTCCAGGCATTAAAAGTTTTAATATCTTCTAATAGTAGAATTACATTTGAAAACAGTCAAAAAAAAAAGAATGATTAAATTATTTTCTTTGCTTCTCATTCCGACAGTTTGTTTAGTTAAACTCTCCATTACTTCTTTTAAAGAGAAACTTGAGTATCCAGGTATTCAAAACGGTACAACAATTGCAAATTATACAATCGAAATTGAAAACACTAAAGAAGAGGAAATTGAATTGGAAGGAATTTGGGTAAAAGGAAGATGGATTGAGTATACTCAAAAAAGTTTTTCAGGGAATCCAATTGTAATAAAAGCCAAAGTAAAACATATTTACCCTGACTCCTTAAAAAAGCAAATTATACCTCCCACAAAAAATAGCTCCGACCAAGGCGCAATCAAGTATCGAATTAAGGGAAAAGAAAAAATAAAATATATTGGGATAGAAAAAATAACAAGAGAAAAACCGCTTGCCAGACCTTAAACTAATAGGTTTGACTTTTTATGCTTCTTTGAGTAATTATTTATTTTTCATGTCTTTATTTTTGTGCTCGGTTTCCTTTATTATATTGCCGTCTTTGTAGGTGATTGTTTTCATTTTTTTTCCGCCTGATGAATAAATGTACATTTTTCCATCCATCAAGTAACCATTTTCAAAATATCCCTCTCGAACAATTTGTCCGCTTTTGTTAAAAAACTGACGCTCACCAGTTCCGTTCCATGGAGTAATATCTTTTTTATGAGCTGGCTTTTTCACAGCGACAACCTTTTCTTTTTCCAACTCTTTTTTAGGCGACTCTAAAGTCTTTTTCACGGTAATTTTACCCTCTTTTTCCTGAGGTTTATATTTTTTTATTTGTGTAGCATCAAGGATTCCATTTTGGAACAACCTTTCAGATTTTACTGACCCATCCACGTGATATTCAGTAACTTTTCCCGATTCTTTTCCATTTAACCACTCTCCTTCAACCATCAGTTGACCATTTTCATAATAATATTTTTGAATGCCCACTCTTTGACCACTTTCGTTATAGTTCCAATCATTTCGGACCTTACCATTTTCATAATAGTAAGTGTAATTGCCTATCCATGTATTATTCTTCCACGTGCCCTCCTCTTTTATATTTCCATTTTTGTAATAAAAAATGGCATGACCATCTGGACGATTATTTGAATAGGTTAAAACCTGTTTTACTTTACTATTGCTGTAATAATAAGTCCACTTACCTGTTTTCCTGTCATCCGCATAATACCCCTCCTCAACTACCTGATTTTCCTCATAATTAGGCAGATTCTTCATTTTATTTGTGTAAACCCAGTGACCTTGTTTCATATTATTTACATCAACATGATTCAGCGTATCGGTTGCAAAAAGGTTGGCCCAGTAAAAAAGGTTGGCAATAATTAAGTAAAGCCCTATATTTTTCTTATTTAGCATCTTTTAGTTAAAATAGTTCTTATACGTTTTCACTTGAAAAAAAGTTTACTAAAAATACGTTTATTTACAAAACTCATACGTCTTTTACCCTATTAAAAGCTAAATAGGTAACTTTAAAATTGAAAATAAATAAATGGCTGAATCTCAGAGCTTCTAAATTGATAAATTAATAAAATTGCCGAGAGAGCAACAAACCCGATAGATGGCCACCACTTGTTACTGAAAAATTCCTGAATCTTAATTTCGAATGAATTAGGAATTAAGTGTATTAAGTAGCCACAAATCATGACCAAAAAAATTGACAATGTACTCGTATTCATAAAATATTCCGGAACATGGTAAAATTTAAATTCAAAAAGTATTTGGCTAAAAATCTGAACTATTATTTCTTGATCAGAAGCCCTAAAAAACACCCAGCAGAACACAACGAAATGAAAGGTTAAAAACCACCCTATAAAACTACGCAATTTTGATGGAGGATTTTTAATTGTACTAAATTCTTTAATCGCTTTATGAATAGCTAAAGCTCCTCCGTGTAAACCTCCCCAAAAAATAAATTTTAACGATGCGCCATGCCAAAGACCACCAAGTAGCATCGTGAGAAAAAGGTTAATATATGTTCTCATTTTACCCTTTCTATTTCCCCCTAAAGGTATATATAAATAATCTCTTAACCAGCTACTTAGACTGATGTGCCAGCGTCTCCAAAAATCTGTAATATTTGTACTTAAATAAGGTTGATTAAAATTATTTGGTAAAGAAAAACCTAATAACAACGCTAGGCCTATTGCTATGTCACTGTAGGCTGAAAAATCACAATATATCTGAATAGTATATCCATAAGATCCCATTAAATTCTCAAATCCAGAATATTTTAATGGTGATTCAAAAACTCTGTCTACAAAGTTTGTTGAAATATAATCTGAAATAACTATTTTTTTAAAAAGACCTCCAATAATTAACAAACAAGCTCTTGAAAACTGGCGATAAGTTACTTGGTAAGGTTTATAAATTTGAGGTATAAATTCATTCGCGCGAACAATTGGACCGGCGACAAGCTGAGGGAAAAAGCTTACGTAAAATCCAAAATCCAAAATATTTCTAACAGGCTTGACCTTTTTTCGATAGACGTCTACAGAATAAGAAATAGTTTGAAAAGTATAAAAACTAATTCCTACTGGTAGAATTATTTCGGACACATCAAATTTGCCTTCAAAAAAGAAATTCCCAATCCCTGCAAAGATATTGTAGGGCTCAAGGCTAGTGCCTAGTAAATTATTAACCAATCCTGTAAAAAAATCGGTATACTTGAAAAAGAAAAGTAAAAATAAATTTAGCGATATGGCTGTTGATAACCAGATCTGTTTGTTTAGTTTTTTGTTTGACTTATAAATTCTGTTACCAATAAAGTAATCAATTAATGTTGATAAAATTAGTAATGAAAAATACAGACCCCCTGCTTTATAATAAAAAAATAAACTTATTGCAAAAAGATATAAGCTCCTTAACTGTAGCTTTTTATATATAAACCCATATATTATAAAGAAAAACGAAAAGAAGACCCAGAATAAATAATGACTAAAAAAAATCGGCTGCTTGGGTGTGTAGGAAAAAATTCCTTTAACCAGTTCTTTAAAATCAATACCCTCCTTTACAATTAAAGGACGAATCCTCCGCTGTTTTGTGTAATCATTATAGGATTCTGATAATGCATGATAAAACAGTTTTCCTTGAAAAGCATACCCTTCTTCATTTAAGTGTAGGAAATCCTCTGCTGTTAATTTATTCGAATACCAATGATTTATAGAGCCAAGTCCTCCCATGACATTAAAAAAATCCCAAACACCACAATTATTCTTTTTTGCCAGAGCTAGAATATTTTTTCTGATTAAAATATTCTCTGTTAGTGGGGTTTTCCTAAAACGCTTACCATCTCCTGGCGTTGTTAGAATAATATTTGAATTGGGCAGGGAGGTCCGAATTATACTGATTAAACTATCATAATAATTGTAAAAAACAGACTCATTGAAGTCCAGACGATAAGCATCGTTTGTGCCCAAAGAAATCACAACTAAGTCAGGATTAACTGTCGCTAGCTGAGATCTAAATTCCTGACAACGCAAAAAAGACCTGACCTCAGCTCCATTTACACCAACCTCACTATATGTAATTCCTGGTTCGTCGTTTAAAAGCTCAATACCCTGAATTAAAAAAGATGCATTTTGGTTACGCAAACGCTTTTTAAAAGTAAAATAAACAGTATCTGTTAATTCTTGTGTTGTAAAAGTTTTAAAACAACCCTCAACATCATTCACGACTGCAACCGAGTCTAGCTTGTCTGTCCTTAAGGAAATTGTATATGCGTCTGAATAGTCTCTGAAATACAATCGAATCTTGTTGAACTGATAGGAGTCAAAAGTGTGGTTGTTTGAATATATTTTTAATGTTGTGGAGTCGTCGTGTGTGATGACCGAAATTCCGGAAAGCCCCCAATCTGAGTTAGTTACTTTAGATGAACTTTTGAACCCTTTCCAGTCTCCAGAAAATTTTGCACCATAGTTTGATGGTCCATTCGTGTGAGCCATCCCAAAAGGAAAAACAAAACCTCTCTCTCTTGTACCGCAACCCAATCCTTTGTGGATGCACTCTCTAATTTTACCGGTAAAGAAACCCGCCTGAATATGAGAGTCCCCTATGTGCATTATATGCGCCTTTCCAGAGTCTTGTGATTCGAATAACCATACCTTTTCAAAAAAATTCGAAAAAGTTGTCGTGTCTTTAACTGAAAGTCGATTCAAGTCATACCGAACAAAATCGTATTGAGCGATTGTGTCTAGTGAAAAGAGCTGAGCTGTGAGATTTGAGCTCAGCATGACTAATAAAAATAATATTTTAATTCGTGGGCACATTAGTTAACATTGGTGCTCTTGTAATCATTATAGTCAGAAATGATAGCATTAAAAAGCTTATTTCCTATTACCTTAGCTCCTCGAGAATTAAAATGTTTATAGTCTTTTTCTGCAAGAGAGGGTTTAGCATTGACCCAACTTGACATGCTAAATTCTCCCCCCATTACCTCATATAAGTCCCAAAACGAGCAATTTGCTCTTTTGGCCGCCCTCTTTTGCGCATCTCTTACTTTATCAATATTAGCATAACTTTTCAATTCACTTTTACAAGCGTCTGTAACACTAATAACTAATATTGAGGCGTCTGGCAAAATGTCCTTTAGTAATTTTAATTGTTCATACATCTCGTTTTCATAATAGCGATAACTTTTCAATTCAGAAGGAACAACGTTTAGCCCAAATTGGAAAATAATTAACCCTACATTCAAACTTTTTAGTTGTTGAGCAAGATATTCTTTGTTAATTTTTGTAAAATCAGTACCGCTGGAGCCTCTTAGTGCAATATTATCAACCGCAACGCCTCTTCTACAATCCAATGAAACGCCATAAAAATCTGGGCTATTTGTCGTTTCTAAAAACAAAGATATTTTACCCGTACTAAAGCCGTTCATTTGCCAAATTCTTCTATTTACATCTCTAGACACAATTAAGTTTCCCTTACTTACTACTCCTGTATCTGTTTTAAGTTCATAATCAACGTTCTCAGCCGAATTGGCATAAAGCAAACTTATTTGTTCGAAGTTTTGAGCTTTTCTAAAATATCTTTGGTTTTTTCGAATTTCAATTTCAGCTATTTTATGCTCTGACGTATCTACCCCTACCTTATAATAATACCCCATAAAGCCGTACCTCGAATGACTACCTTTTCTTCCAGTTCCAAACACTTGATATCGCTCCCATCCACTCTCCTCCTTCAAAACACTCATCCTGCCTGTATTTGTTTCAGAAATAGGAATAAAACCTACTCCGCAACCACCAAAAAGAGTTTGTAGGTTTTCCCTTATCACTCCGCTTATTCGATCACCCTCCAACTGAGAATCGCCAAAATGCATTATTCTTAAAGGCTTTGAATAATTATTAACCTTGGATAACTTTTTATAGAAGGAATATAATCCGTTTTCAAAATCAGAAGGATGAATTATCCTTTCATTGTCTTTTATTACTAAAGCTTTTTTAAGAATAGAGGAATCAATTGCGGTCGCAAGTAAAGTATCCTCTTCCAACTCCTCTAATGAATATGTTTTAATTACTTCACGAACAGCTTCTATTTCTCGAGTTTTTTCTTGATAAAAGTCTTTCGGTTTTGAAAAACTAATTGAATAATCACCCCAAAGATGTATTCCGTCCTCTGGAAACCAAAAAACCATTACAGCCAAAATCGCTTGAACTGCTATTAAAAAAACTGCTATTTTGTATGGTTTAATCAATACTCCTCTATTATTCAAAAATATTCAAAGAATAATACAGAAATTATTGTCGCTACTTTAGATGCTCACTTCCTAGTGTTAGCAACTCCAATTTTAATCTTCAACAGGAGGCTCAATGTCTTGCTTTTTGAAATTGGGATTATTAAAAAAATAGGTGATGTTTATTCCTGCTCCGCGATGCCAGCCACCAGCTAGCCATCTTGGAAGAACAACAGGGTCAGCAGTGTTATAGATTGGAGTTATAGAATTGGTGATTCTAAACTTAAAATATAGTTTCTCCGAAATTTTATAGTTCAACCCAAACATCCCCCCAATTTCAAACTCCCGTAAAGGTTGATTTGGGGGCACATCAATCCCCCTATCTTTGCCTTCAAAATTAAGTAAATAGCTAAAAGTTGGGCCGAGTTCAAAAGGTATACCCCAACTGTCAAAAACAACAAAAATTGGCACCTCTACATAATTTAGTTTGAAAACAAAACTGTCGAATGACCCTTGATTCGGCCTTGGCCACTTTCTTGCACCTTTTTGTGCATAGTTAATCTCAAAACCAACTGCACCACCGCCCCTTTTTAATTTATACAATGTACCTAATCCACCTTGAAAACTAACGTGGTTGTAGCCTCCGTAACCATCACCATCGATTTGATTTCCAAAAACATTAAAATGTAAGCTATTAATAAATCTCTTCTGGGCGTTTAAAACAAAAGTTGATAAAAGTAGTATGATAATAATACCTCTCAAAAGCTATATCTCACTTATAATTTTTATTAATTCATCCTCATCCCCCTCTCGGTAGGACTTATGTTCATAAATAATTTTTCCAGATGAATTTATTATGATGGTGTAAGGGTTGCTTGTAATATTTAATGCTTTGAAGATTTTTTTTTCTTGGTCGGTATACACGGGGAATTTCCAGTATTTTTTATTAACTATGGCAGGAACTCTTGGAGCAAAACGAGCGTCGTCAGTACTTATGGCATAAACTTCTAAATTATGCTTTTGTTTCCAAGAATCATATTTACTATTTATAGCGTTTAATTCTTTAATACAAGGAATACATGTTGTACTCCAAAAAGAAATTATGGCTGGTTTGGTAATTGATTTTAATTCTACTTTACTGCCATTCAGTGTTTTTACTTCTTCATTTGGTAAAGGTTTACCAAGATTACCAGAACCTACAAAGGAGACAAGTATCGTCACAAAAAGAAAAAGAATTATGCCGCTTTTTAAAAATTTCATCAATTTCTATTTAAAATTTCATACATATAATTCGCTTCCTCAAGAGAGGTATTTCCCTCTGGTTTTGGCTCCGGAAAGATAACGGCATATTTTTTTTTAGTCACAATTAATTTTAGGAAGCCATAGTTTAAATCACCGTTAATTTCTTTTGTTTCATATAAAAATCCGTCTTTTCTTTTTTTTATCACTCGAAACAAATCTGACTCTAATTTAATTTCCTCTAATTTTTCGTCCACTATTTCTTCTGCCACAACGTTAGATAATGTAGTAAATTCAACTTCAATGGCAAAGTTTTCAGCCCGAACCTTTTTTGAATATATAGTGTAGAGGCCAAGCATGTTTTCTGGATTTGCCCCCGGAAATTCAACTGCTCCCTTGGGCACCACAATCTCTAGAGGCTCACCTGAGTCAATGTCTAGAACTAACTTTTCACTCTCTATTTTCTTGGCATCTAGAGGCTCTGCACATGAAAAAAAGAATAGTAAAAGAACGATAACAACTTTAAAAACCCTTTTCATACGACAAAATTTTAGCACTAAATCTCATAAACTAGAGCAAACAAAGTCATTTTAAATAACAATTAAAAGAAAAACACACATTATTTATGTGTAAAACTCATTAAGGATTTAAACTCATTTATTCTCCCCTTTAACTCATCGGAGGTTACTTCTTTAATTTTGTTGGTGCCAAACTCTTGTACCGTAAAAGAAGCTAAAGCTGAACCATAAACAAGAGCGCGCTTCATGTTTTCAAAAGATGTGTCATCTGTAGTTGCTAAATATCCCATGAAACCTCCGGCAAAAGTGTCTCCTGCACCGGTTGGATCAACTACTTTTGGTAGTAATAACGCCGGAGCATAAAACATCTCTTTTCCATGAAACAACAAAGCGCCATGTTCTCCCTTTTTTATGATTACATATTTGGGGCCCATATCTTGAATTTTTTCAGCCGCTTTTAATAGTGAATATTCGCCTGATAATTGTCTAGCCTCCTCATCATTTATGGTTAAAATATCGACCATTAAAATTGTTTTCTTCAAATCTTCCATAGCAATATCCATCCAAAAATTCATAGTATCCATTGCTATTAATTTTGGTCTATTTTTCAATCCACTTATAACCTTTTTTTGTATTGAGGGTGCAAGGTTCCCGAGCATTAAATAGGTGCAATCTTGATAAGACTCTGGTATGACAGGGTTAAAAGATTCTAGTACATTTAATTCTGTGACTAGTGTATCTCTAGAATTCATGTCACTGTGGTATCGACCACTCCAAAAAAAAGTTTTTTCTCCTTCTTTGATCTGCAACCCTTCTAAATCAAAGCCTATGTTTTTAAAATCATGTATAGCCTGATGAGGAAAATCATCTCCAACAACCGCAACCAACTTTGGAGTCACACCTAATTTTGTTGCTGAATAACCAACATAAGTTGCCGACCCACCAACAATTTTATCTGTTTTACCAAATGGAGTTTCAATAGCATCAAATGCGACGGTACCAATAATAACTAAGCTCATTCTACCTTTTTTTAAAAAATTTTGGTTAAAGATATTGTTTATTCAGTAAAATAGGGTTAATATTGCACTCCCATTTTTTTTGGACATATTCCTTCTTAGCTCAGTTGGTTAGAGCATCTGACTGTTAATCAGAGGGTCCCTGGTTCGAGCCCAGGAGAGGGAGCA
>MDTG01157611.1_pt1 | contig 18953 bp, 22 predicted proteins | sample 811421 | NCBI WGS metagenome assembly MDTG01 (sample SAMN05326645, study PRJNA326480) | marine metagenome | isolation source: seawater | place: Pacific Ocean: South East | collected 2011
CACTACGTTGATAGGCTGGATGTGGAAGCGCGGCAACGCGTGTAGCTGACCAGTACTAATAGCTCAATTGGCTTGATTTATGCACTGAAAAAAATTTTGATGATATCTTTAAAAAATTAGTTAATATTCATTAAGCATTACATTTGCAATTATTAGCATTACATTTTGCAACTAAATACTGAAAGAAATCATGCAACTGAATAAAAAAACTAATCTGATTTTTGTAGGACCGAGCGACACAATAGATTTAATTAAAAATGCTAAAATTTTAATTAAAAATAAAACTTACAAAAACATCAATATATTAGGCTATATTTCTAAAATAAAAAAAAATTCATTTCCTTACAAAAATTATAGATTTCTAGGAAAAGACTCTTTTTTGAGAAAAAAAGTAAAAAACAAAACTTTTTTTGTGAATAACGTCTATTCAAACCAATCTAGAGAGAGATTATTTAAAATTGCAAAAACTTCTAATTATCTTCTTGTGTCTGTTATTTTTAATGACGTACTAATTTTTTCTAATGTAAAAATTTTATCTTCCAACATAATATACCCAAGATCTATCATTTCAACTAACGCATCCTTAAAATTTGGAAATATTTTATCTTACAATTCATTAATTGGTCATGATGTTAAATTAGGCAACTTTAATTTTATCGGGCCAGGTAGTAAAGTACTTGGTGAAGCAACGATTGGAAACAATTGTATTATTGGGTCAAATGTTAAAATCATGCCAAAAGTCAAAATCGGCAATAATGTAAGAATAAATTCAGGGTTGACCATTCATAGTGACATCAAAAACAATCAATCATTAATAAAATCTAAGGAATATAGGTCTATTAAAAACTAAAATGGTTAATAAAAATCTAATTTTAGAAAAGAAAGGCTTTACCAAATATAGAATTTTAACAGCGTATAGAAACAAAGAACCTATAGTTGGAGAATTTGCAGGAATTTTTAAAGAAAATAAAAATTATATCATTTATCGAGATCATTTAGGCTGCAAGAAGTTTTTTTTTGTTTTCAAAAAAGGTCAAATTTATACATCAAACAATTTCCTAGAGTTAATGAAACATGGGAAAGACTCTATTAGAAGCGCTCAACCTGGCTATTATCTGAAAATAAATAAAAATGGAAAACTATTAAGTAAAATCAAAATTCCACAATATAGGATAAGTAATGACAGACTCAAATCTTTAAAGATATATTTAAATTCTGTAAAAAAAAATTATGGATCGAAATGTATTGTTTGTTTATCTGGAGGACTAGACTCTACAATTATAGCATATTTAGCAAAAAAAATTTTTAAAAATGTTAAATTAATTACAATTCATTTTAATAATAACAAACATTTCAATTTGAGTAGTGATTATATGAGTTCAAAAAAAATAGGAAATTATTTAAATCTTAGTCACATATTTATTAAGGTTGATAAAAAAGAGATTTTAAAGAATTTAAAAAATATTATGAAAGCCTGCCAAGATTGGAGAGACTACAATGTGCATTGTGCTTGTCTAAATTATTTGATCGCGAGATATATTAAAAAAGATAAAAGATTAAAAAAAAGGGTAATCTTAACAGGTGATTTTATGAACGAATTTGTAGCTGACTATACTTCGGAAAATTTTTTTGGAAAAGATTTTTACAAAGTTCCTAATATCTCAAAAAAAACATTACAAAGATTTTTCACAGGCGGCTTAGATACGTCAAGCAGAGAAAGCGGAGTTTTTGATTTCTTAGGTTTGACTATTTTTCAGCCATACAATTGTCTGAAGGATTATTATTTTCAACTTTCCCAACGAGATCTTAATGAAAAAAACTTTAAATATAGAATAAATAAAAAACTTATTCCCAAAAAACTATATAGTTTAGTAAATAAAAAAAAAATAAGAGCACAGATAGGTGATCAAAAAAATGGAGGTATATTAAAGATCTTCCATGAAAAAAAAATTTACCAAAATGAACTAGAAAAAAAATTTTCTAATTATTTTAATTGTACAATAAAATGGATGCGGTCATTTATTCAACTTGGGAGATTTAAAAATTAATTAATATGTGCGGAATAGCAGGTCTTCTAAATAATAAGTTAAGTGTCGATGAATTAAAAAAAAGGATAAGATTAAGCCTAAAATCAATTAATCACAGAGGTCCCGATGAAACAAATTATTTTGTTGACCAAAATTATGCTCTTGGATCTGTTAGACTGTCTATAGAAAAAGTAGAAAACGGCACGCAACCGATTTATGATAAAAGCTCTGGATTGATCATTGGTTTTAATGGTGAGATTTTCAATTACAAAGATTTAATAAATAAATATAAATTAAATAAAGATTTCTCTGAAATACAGCTACTTTTGTCATTATATAAAAAAAATGGTTTAGAAATTTTTTCTGAACTCCAAGGACAATTTGCAATCTTTATTTTTGACATAAGAGAAAAGGAATTAGTTTTAGCAAGAGATAAGTTTGGAATCAGACCTTTATATTATCACGTTGATGATAAAAATATTTACTTCGGTTCAGAAATTAAAACTATTTTTAACCTAGCTAGAAAAACTTTTAACTTATCTCAAGATGCTTTAAAACAAACCACATTACTGTGGACTTGTATCAAGGATAATTGTGCTTTTGAAGGGATAAAAAAAGTTGAACCTGCTTCTCATATTGTTTTTAAAGAGGGCAAAATATCATACAAAAAAAAATAATTTCAAAACAGATTTATTTAAATCAGATTTTGGTGAAAATATAGATTTAGAAAAATTGTTAGAGGATGCAGTATTAAGACAATTACAAAGTGAAGTTGGCTTTGCATGCTATCTTTCAGGCGGAATAGATAGTTCTATAATCGCCCATATTTTAAATAAATTCTCAAAAAAAAAATTAGATACTTTTTCAGTTTCCTTTAAAAATCCTGAGTACGATGAAAGTAAATTTCAGAATTTAATGGCAAAATTTTTAGGTTCAAATCATCATTCAATAGAAATATCAAATAAAGAAATAAATGAAAATTTTTTTGAAACAGTAAATCATACCGAGTCATTTTTATTTAGAACAGCTCCTGTGCCAATGTTTCTTTTAAGTAAATTAGTTAATAAAAACAATCACAAAGTAATTTTCACTGGTGAGGGAGCAGACGAAATATTTTACGGGTATGATTTATTTTTTGAGAATAGAATAAGAAAATTTTGGTCAAAATTTCCTAATTCAAAATTTAGACCAAATTTATTAAAAAAATTGTATGATTATTTGCCACAATTTAAAAATAAAAGATATTTTAATTTAACTAAAGATTTTTACTTAAAAAGCTTAAATGATCTTAATGACGTTTTTTTTAGTCATCGGGTTAGATGGGATCAATTTAATAATAATAAATTTTATTTTAACTTTAAAAATCAAAAAACTGATGATGTATTGCTGAAGTTTAAAAACGATTTACCAAAAGATTATTCAAATTTGAATAATGATCAGAAAGCTCAAGTGCTAGAGATTAAAACTTTATTATCAAATTATCTTCTTTCCTCTCAAGGTGATAAAGTTAGTTTGGCTCATTCAGTAGAAGGCAGATACCCTTACCTTGATGATGTCCTTGTTCAGTCTGTTTCAAGAATAAATACAAATAAACTTGCAAAAACTGTTAAAAGCAAAAGTCTTTTGAGAGATAGTTTTAAAAAATATTTACCAAAAGAAATTGTACATAGATCAAAATTTGCATACCAAGCACCAGAAGCAAGTGCTTTCGTTACATCAGAATATAAATCAGACATATTTTTAGATTTTCAAGATAATATGAAACAACTTGAATTAATTAATTTTGATAACTTTCAACAATTAATAAAAAAAATTCAGAACCCATATGCGACTTCAAGATTAGGATTCAGAGAAAATATGTCTTTTATACTTGGACTTTCAATTTTTTGTCTATATAAAAATTCAAAAAAATGGATACTAAATTGAAAAAAAAATTAAGTGTAGATATTATTAATAAAGATATCTTGTCTTATTTAAAATTAGGCAATCCTCTTCTCAAAAAAAAAAAAATACCCCTCAATAAGTCTTTAATGGAGCTAGGATTGCTGGATTCATATGGTGTAATTGATCTGGTAAGTTTTTTAGAAAAAAAATATAATATTTCTATTGATGATAATGAGATAACTTTAAGAATATTTGGTTCAATAGAAAAAATGTCGAAGTTAGTATTAAAAAAAATAACTAATTTGCGTTAATAAATTTATTGATAATTCTAACCCCCGCTTTAAGAGAGTCTTTTTTTTCATAAATATTTCTCATTTTTTTTATAAGTGATAGGTATGATTTAGAATTTATATATTTAAATTTTTTATTTATTTTATTAATATTAAATTCACTATTAATTACAGTTTTTGACCTAAATCTTTTCCCTTGTCTGTTTCCTAAATTTAAAATAGGGATTTTAAAGGATGGTGCTTCGATTATTCCACTTGATGAATTACCAATTAAAAAATTTGAAAATTTTAGTGCAGAAAAGTACATTTCTTGGCCTAAATTTTTTATGACAAAGAAATTTTTGAAATTATTCAATTTTTTTATTAATTTTATATATTCTCTAAAACCTTCATCAGCATTTGGATAAGTAAATAAGACGTTCTCGTTACGTTTAATTAAAAATTTTATCAATATATTTAAATTTTTTAGATTTTTTTGTAAGGAAATGGTCGTATCGGGATGAAAAGTAGAAATAAAGATTTTTTTATTTTTTATAAATTTAATATTCAGTTTTTTCTGAAAATTTTCTTTATCTAAAGTTTTTCTATAATTTATATTATCTAAAGCTAGTGAACCTACAACAAAAACATTTTTATTTATATTCAATTTTGAAAGTTGTTTTTTATGTAAATTTGTTTCAACTAAATGTAGTTGAGCAAATTGAGAAATACAATTTCTATAAATTTGATCACGAGATCCGGTTGTTAAACTCCCGCCTCCAATATGTATTATTTTAATTCCAAATTGAAAACATATAATAGCAGCTGCTAATGCCTCATATCTATCACCTAAAATAATCGTATAATTATATTTTTTTTTACTTAAAAAATTATTAATCTTAAACAATATCTCACTAAAAACTTTTCCAGTGTTATTTTTTGAATTTTTCTCATAATTTATAACTATTTTCTTGAAATTCATTTTTTGTTGTTGAATTTCAGTAAAAGTATTACCAAAAATTTTAGAGTTATGTGCACCTGTAGCAATAAGATCAAGTTTATTTTTTTTCTTTAATTTTTTAACTAGACCTCTTAAAATACCAAAATCTGACCTTCCAAAGCTAAAAACAATAATTTTTTTTTCTTTTAATTTTTTCTTTTTAATTCTTTTCATTTTTTTAATGTTATCTATCAATTAGTTTTAAGTTGCTATTTAATTTGAATCAATCCTTGCCTTACTTTACTTGTTTGGCATTTGTTTCTCATTTTTTTTAAAATGCCTTGATCACAAATTTTGAAAAAAAATAGCGAATTTTTGAGTTTTTTCAGTAAAAATAGCTTAAATCAAGGTATATAATAGAAATATTACCAAAAATTACTTGAACATAGACGAAAAATCTATTAGTTGTTCAAAAAATGAACATATGTTCAAATTATGAACACAAAAAGTAACAAAACAGATGAATTTGAATTGCTAAGGAAAATTCAAAAAAATCCAAACTACTCACAAAGAGAGTTAGCTTATGAATTGGGTGTAAGTTTAGGAAAACTTAACTATTGTTTAAATGCCCTTAAAGATAAAGGCTTAATAAAAATTAAAAATTTTACCAAAAATCCAAATAAACTAAACTATGTTTATGTTTTAACGCCCAAGGGTTTTTCTGAAAAAGCTAAACTTACATTAAACTTCATGAAAAGGAAAATGCAAGAATATGAAGATTTAAAAAAAGAACTTGAAAAAATCAAAAACAAAAAAGAAATGTAAAATGTGGATAGTAGCAAAATATAATCATGGACAATCTCAAATGTTGATTGAAAGTTTACAAAAAGCACTAGGTGAAGAGCTAGAGAGCTATCAACCAAAAATAGTAATTGAATTAAAAAAAAAAAGATTTCTGAAAAATATCTTAGATAACTATATGTTTTTCAAGCACAATAAATTTAAAGAAGAAAAAATCGTTAACAGTCTAAAATTTATAAAGGGTTTAAATTATTTTTTATCTAATTCCAAATTGGATCAAGGACAGATTATTAATTTTATTAATAAATGTAAATTTCATGAAAAAAACAAAGTACTAGGCCAAACATTTTTTGAAGAACTTGTTGATTACAAGGCAAAACTTATCTCAGGACCATTTAAAAGTTTTATTTTTGAAATAATAAGTAAGAATAAAAATTATTTTTTTACGAAAATTAATAATTTGAAAATATCGGTAAAAAAACAAGATAATTATTTTTTACCATTATAATAATGCAAAAAAACATTAAATACCGTTTTTAATGAAGTGCGGAGCTATGGCAAAACTTGATTTTATTTGAGATATTATTGATTTAACAAAATTATAAAAATTATGAAAATATTTGTAACAGGCGCAGATGGTTTTATAGGATCCCATTTAGTAGAGCTTCTTGTCAAGAAAAAACATAAAGTGTTCGCTTTATGCCAATATAATTCCCATGGATCGATCGGATGGCTAGCTGATATTGGTGATTATAATAAAAAGAAATTAACAATACTAACCGGAGATATAAACGATGACATTTTTTGCATGAATGCTCTTAAAGGAATGGATGTTTTAATAAATTTAGCCTCTTTAATTTCTATACCTCATTCTTATACGAGTCCTAGAATACATTTTCATACTAATATTAATGGCACAATGAATCTTGCATATAGCTGCATGAGAAATAAAATAAAAAAAATAATTCATATTTCTACAAGCGAGGTTTATGGTACAGCACAATATGTTCCTATAGATGAAAAACATCCATTACAACCTCAGTCTCCATATAGCGCGTCAAAAATTTCATCTGAAACAATTATGAGGAGTTTTTTTCATTCCTACAATTTGCCAGTAACTGTTTTAAGATTATTTAATACTTACGGTCCTAGACAGTCAATAAGAGCAGTTATTCCAAAAATAATTACTCAGATTTTGAATAAAAATAAAAATATTTTACTTGGCGATACTAAGCCGACAAGAGACTTTAATTATGTGTCAGACACATGTGAAGCGATTTATAGATCAATCAAAAAAACCAAAGTTGGCGAAGTTTATAATTTTGGATCTGGTAAAGAAATTTCAATTAAAAAACTAACAGAAAAAATTCTTCAACTTAATAATTCTCCAAAAACAAATATAGTAAAAGATAAAAAATCTTTTAGGCCAAAAACATCAGAGGTCTATAGACTAGTATGTAATAACAGAAAAATTTACAAAAAAATTAAATTTAAATCAAAAACTAATTTAGACCAAGGCCTTAAAGAAACAATTAATTGGTTCAGAAAAAATTTAAAAAAATTCAAAAATAATATTTATTTTGATTAATCATTTTATGAAAAGTGCTTTGTGCATTATTCCTGCAAGACAAGGTAGTAAAGGACTAAAAAATAAAAATGTTAAGCTTCTTGCAAATATTCCTTTGCTCAAATATCCATACATTATTGCAAAAAAATTAAATTTTTTAGAAGATATAGTTATTAGTTCAGACTCAAAAAAATACTTAAATATTATTAAAGATAAAAAAGTTATAAAAATTTTAAGACCAAAAAAACTATCTTCTTCCAAAAGTAGAATTATTGATGTTATCAAACATACTTTAAAAAATTTAAAAAAAAATTATGAGTATATTCTAATATTAGAGCCAACATCGCCACTGACTGACTACCGAGAGGTCAATAAAGCGTTTAAAAACTTACTAAATAAAAAAAAAGATTTTATTATTTCAGTGGTATCATTAGAAAAATATCATCCAGAATTTGCCTTAAGCTTTGATAAAAAGATGAAAGTCATTAATAAGAAATTTCCAAAGAGCAACAATAGGCAATCTTTAAGTAAAAAATTTTTTATATCTGGAAATTTTTATATAGCTAAAACGAAAAAGTTACTCATTAACAAAAGTTGGATTTCATCAAATACATTAGGCTTTAAGATTAAAACAAGTATACATACTGACATTGATAGCTATAATGACTTTTTATTTGCACAAACAATTTTAAAAAATGGATCATTTAAAAAGATTAAATAAAATCATTCCATCTGGTGCGCATACCTATTCTAGAGCACATGATCAATTCTCTGCCAATACTCCTCCCTTGTTTGAAAAAGGTAAAGGTGCTTATTTATATACTCCTAGTAAGCAAAAATTCTTGGATTATGGAATGGGATTGAGAAGTGTAGGTATAGGGTATTCTGAAAGTGAAATTGATCGTGCTGCAATAGAGGCAATTAAATTTGGAAATAATTTAACAAAACCTTCAATGATTGAACTCACAGCAGCAGAAAGTTTTGTAAAAAACTTTGATAACACAGAGATGGTTAAGTTTGCAAAACATGGTTCAACTGCTGTTACTGGAGCCATTAAGTTGGCAAGAGCTTACACTAAAAAAGAATATATATTGAGATGTTCAGATCATCCCTTTTTTTCTTTTGACGATTGGTTTATCTCATCAACTAATTTTAAACTAGGAATTCCAAAATCAATTTTAAGATATACAAAAAATTTCAATTATTTTGACACTAAAGGACTTAAAAAATTGGTCTTAAAATATAAAAATAAAATAAGTTGTTTAATCATGGAAGCTTCTACAGTCTCGTGTCCAAAGAAAGAATGTTGCAAAAAGTTTCCATGTGTAATATCAGATTTTAAAAAAAATTTTCTTCAAGAGGTCGAAGTTATTTGTAAAGAAAATAATATTGTTTTTATATTAGATGAGATAATTACAGGTTTTAGATGGCATTTGAAGGGTGCTCAAAGTTTGTACAATATTAAACCTGACATATCTACTTTTGGAAAAGCTATGGCCAATGGATTTTCTGTGTCTGCAGTTGCAGGGAAAAGAAAAATTTTAGAACTTGGTTCACTAAAAAACTCAAAAAAAAAAAAATTTTTTCTTTTTATCTTCAACACATGGAGCAGAAATGGTTTCACTAAACGCTTTTATTGCTACACTTAATTTTTATAAAAAAAATAAAGTTATAGAAAAAAATAAAAAATTTGGTCAAGCTCTTATCACAGGATTTAACTCAATTAGTAAAGATTTAAATATTTTAGAACATATAAAAATGGACGGCCTTCCATGCTCCCCAGTCATTAAGATTGACTTTAAAAATGAAAGCGCGGAATTAAAAACCTTTTTTCAGCAAGAAATGATAAAAAATAAAGTTATAATGCCTTCAATTTCAATCTCTTATAGACACGGACCAGCCGAATTAAATCATACTCTTAATGCAGCTTACGAGAGTCTTAAAAGAATAAAAAAAACGATAAAATTAAAAAAAAATTTCAATTTAAAAGGTCCAGCGATTCAGCCGATTTTCAAATAAATTAATGAAAAAAAGAAATATTTTAATTATTGGCTCCGAAGGGCTAATTGGAAAATTTTTAGTCAAAAAGCTTAAAAAAAATTTTAATTGTTTTGAAGTAGATATTAAAAAAATTTCTAAACAAAATTATTTTTTTTGTGATTTAAAAAAAGCAGGTAAATTTAAGAAATTATTAAGAAATTTTAAAAAAAAACAAATATTTGCCGCGATAAATTTGGCTTATCCATTTAAAAGCAAAAATTTTATTCAAGATAATCCTTCAACATTTGAGAGGTATATTAATAGTCATATAACTTCTTATTATAATTTTAATAAATATTTGTTTGATTTTTTAAAAAATTCAAAAGAAAAAAAAATAATTATTAATTTTTCGTCTATCTATGGACTAAAAATACCCAATTTTAACATATATAAAGGCACCAATATCAAAATGCCCATTGAATACGCCATCTCAAAGTCTGCAATAATTATGATGACAAGATATTTTAATAAGTGGTCAAAATATAAAAAAAAAAATATAAGTTTTTGCTCAATTTGTCCTGCCGGAATAGAATCTAATCAATCAGCAAAATTCAAAAAAAACTATAAAAGATTTTATAAGAAAAAAATGCTTAATTTAGACTCTATTTTTTTATGTGTTAATAAAATTTTAAATAGTTCAAAAATAAAATTAAAAGAAAATATAATTATAACTGGTGGAGCTAAAATCTAATCATGTCATTTTATAAAGTTATATCAAATGAAATATTAAAAAAATTTAATCCGAAAAAACTTAAACTTCATGAGCCATTTTTTTCTAAAACAGAGATAGATTATGTAGTTAAATGTATCAAAAGTGGCCACGTATCATCTTCAGATAAGGGTCATTATATAAAAAAATTACAAAATCAAGTAAAGCAATTTACAAATTCTAAATACGCAGTTTGTACAATCAATGGTGTTTCGGGTATTCATGCTAGCCTGTTAGCTCTTAATGTTCAGAAAAATGAAGAAGTGCTTGTACCGTCTTTAACCTTTGTAGCGTCGGTTCATCCAATCTTGTATCTAGGTGCGGTTCCACATTTTGTAGATGTTGAAAAAGACAATTTAGGAATTTGCCCAAAAAGATTAGAACTCTATTTAAAAAAAATTACATATAAAAAAGGTAGAAGTTTAGTCAATAAAAAGACAAAAAGAAAAATCACTGCAATCATAGCTGTACATGTTTTTGGAAATCCATGTAAAATAAAGGAGATTAAGCTAGTAGCAAAAAAATATAATTTAAAACTAGTCGAAGACTCTACTGAAGCCCTAGGAAGTTATTATAAAAAAAAACATGTCGGCACATTTGGAGATACTGGTATTTTTAGCTTTAATGGAAATAAAATTATCACTTCAGGAGGTGGAGGTGTTGTAGTAACAGACAATAAAAAAATTTTTAAAAAAATTTCATTATTAATATCTAATTCAAAAGAACCTCATAAGTGGGAATATATACATAATCAAACCGGATATAATTATCGTATGCCAAATTTAAACGCAGCGTTAGCATCTGCTCAATTTACAAAATTAAAAGAAATATTAAAATCAAAAGTCAAAATATTCAAAATATATAAAAAAATGTTTTCTAGATATAGAGAAATAAAATTGTTAACTATTCATGAAAGATTTCAAAGCAACAATTGGTTAAATACATTGATTATTAAAGATACTAAATTGAAAAAAAATAACTTTATAAAATATTTACATAAAAAAAAAATTTATGTTAGGCCAGCTTGGAAGCCTTTGCATACACTCAAACATTTAAAAAAATTTCCAAAAATGAGTTTAAAGACAACAGATAAAATCTATAGATCTTCAATTTCTCTACCAAGTGGCCCGGGCATACTAAAAAGTAATTAGCATATGGAAATTAAAAATTTTAAAAAAAATACTATAAAAGATAATTCAAAAATATTTGATGCACTCAAAATTTTGAACACAACAAAAATAAAGATATTGTTTGTTTTAAATTCATCAGGTCAATTAGTTGGGACAATAACAGATGGAGATTTAAGAAGAGCTTTCTTAAAAGGTATACATACAAAAGATTTTCTTCCTAAAGCCATGAAAAAAAATCCAAAGTTTATTTTTGAACACCAAATTAAAAACACAAAATTGATTAAAAAATTTTTATTAAAAAACAAAATTGAACAATTGCCTGTCATCACTAAGAAAAAAAAATTAAAAAAGATTCTTCAGATTAGTGAATACAATAATTTAAAAGCATCTTACAAAAACCCATTTATTATTATGGCAGGTGGTTTAGGTAAAAGATTAATGCCAATTACAAAAAAAATTCCCAAACCCATGATTAAGATTGCAAATAAACCCATAATTCAACACATTATAGAGAATGCTTCGTATAATGGATTTAGTAATTTTTTAATTTCGGTCAATTATTTAAAAAATAAAATAAAAAATTATTTTGAAGATGGAAACAAATTTGGAGTTAAGATTAATTACTTGGAAGAAAATTCTCCTTTGGGAACAGCGGGATCATTATCTCTTTTAAATACAAAAAATAAATTGCCAATTGTAGTCGTTAATGGAGATACTATTACAGAAGTGAATTTTAAAAATCTAGTTGATTATCATATTCAACATAAATCTCAGTTTACAATCGTCACAAATCTTGAGCGCAAGAAAAGTCAAGTAGGAGTAGTAGAAACAAAACTTAACAAAGTTATCAATATTATTGAGAAGCCTTTAATTTTAACAAAAATAAATACAGGTATTTATGTAATAAATAAAAATATTATTAAGATGATTAAAAAGAATAACTATCTAAACATGACGGACTTAATTAAAAAAGTCTTAAAAAAGAAATTAAAAGTGATAAGTTTCCCAATTTATGAGAGCTGGGAAGATTTAGGCACAAAAGAAAATCTTGTTTACGTAAAAAAAAAGATTAATACCAAATCTTTAAATCTTTAATCATATAATTAATAACTAATTAAGTTTTCTATAAAAAAGTCTGCTCATTAAATAATCAAATTCAATGAAAAAGAAAAAAATAATATTTTTATTTTCTCAACTAACTCAGAGTGACCTAGAAAATTTAAATTTATATGACTTAAAAAAAAATTTTTTAGTAAAATTTATCGATATATCTAAATTAGTTACTGACAAAAAAAACCTAAAAAAATTTCAAGCACAAAAAAAAAAATTAAATTATAAAATTGTGAAAAGCTTTGAAATTTTGAAAAATGAACTAACGAATACAAATTATATCTTTGACAATAATCTTCAGTTTACAATCTCCAAAAAATTAAACGCTTTATTAAAACAAATACCAAATAAAGTTAAAACTATGAGCCAATTAAATGGCGTTGTACCTAATTTTTTAAATCATTCGATAAAAGATAAGGCATATTTTATATTTGTTTATCTATTTTATTTGCTCAAATATTTAAAATTTAATGTATTAAAAAAAAATATCTTGGATTTTATTGCCAGTCAAAAAAATAGAAAAAATTATAAAAATTTTTATCACTTTTATGATCATATCTTAGTATCATCTGATTTAGATAAATTAACTGCAAATAAATTTTTTAAAAACTCAAATAAAATAATGGTTCATAATAGAGATTATGAACGTCATATTCTAAATTCAAAATATAAAAATAAAAGTTCTAATACAAATTCGACTCAACAACAAAATTATGCAGTTTTTTTAGATCAAGCTTTTTATAATCATCCAGACGATTTTATATTTGGCTTTAATAAATATCAAAAAAAAGAGGATCTAAAAATGTATTTAAAAACATTAAATAATTTTTTTAATATTTTTGAAAAAAAAACTCAGACCAAGGTTATTATTGCTGCTCATCCTAGGACAATAAATCTTAAATATTTGAAGTATTTTATAGGTCGAAAAATTATATTTAATAAAACTTACGACCTAATCAAAAATGCAAAATTAGTTTTTGCGCATAGTTCAACCTCAGTAGGTTATGCAGTTATTCTAAAAAAAAAGTTGGTATTCCTGAACTCTAGTCTGATGTTTAATTTGAGTATGTTTTCACAAATTTTGTCTTTTTCGATTGAGACCAAGGGTAAACACATCTTTTTTGATAAGATAAAATCAGAGGAATTCTCAAATTTTTTTAATGCAGATTTTTCACTATATCCGAATTATATTAGAAAATATCTAAAGTCACCTCAATCCCAAAAACAAAGTTTATGGGATATCACGAGTTTAAATTTTAAAAAAAATAAAAACTTTAGTAAAAAATAAAAAATTATTATGTTTAATTTAAATAAAATTCATACATTGATTGGAAGTAATAAATTTTTTAAGTTTAAATTAATTGTATTTTTAAATTCAATAAATTTTATTTTAGAACTTGCTACTATTTTATCAATTCCTGCTTTTATCTCATTATTAATAGATAAAAATTATCTTTTTGAAAAATATAATATTGATTTATCTATTATTTTTTTTAGTTTTGATCCAGTTTTAGCATGCGGAGTATTAATAATATTTTTATTTGTAATCAAAAATTTTTTTTATACTTACTTAATTTATAAACAGTCAAATTTAATTGAAAAATTAAAGAAAAATCTATCTCAAAAAGTTTTGTCTGAATATTTACTTGGTTCTTATGAACAACATTTGACCAAAAATCCTGCGACTATCACAAAAGATGTAACTTATAGCGTTCAGTACTTTGGATCCTATTTATTACATTTAATAAATCTATTTAGAGAGTTAGTTTCAGTAGTATTCATATTCCTATTATTATTTTATATCAAACCATTAATACTTATAACAACTACAGTATTTTTATTTTTTGTTGCTCTGATCTTTCAAAAAGTACTTAAAAAAAATCTTAAAAAAAGAGCTGAGGAGAATCAAAAACTTAACGATTTTTTTACTAAAAATGTTTATAATATTTTCTCTTCAATTAAAGATATAAAAATTTTAGGAAAAGAACTTAATATTTTAAAAAAATTTAAATTTGAAATATCAAGATATGAAAGAAATTTATTTTTCTTCCAAGTATTAGAAAAAATACCAAAAATAATTTTAGAAGTCATATCAATTATTTTTTTAGTAGTCTTAACTTTAATATTTTTCTATATGACTGATGATCAAAAAGAATTGTTTGCTTTATTATCTATTTTTTTGGTTGCAACTGTAAGATTAATTCCTTCTTTTAGCGCAATAAGCACATCAATAAATTACCTCAAAATTTTCGAACCAGGTTTAAAATCTTTATATAAAGAAAGAAATATTTTTAAAGTAGATCAATTCAAACAAAAAAAATTTAAAAAAAATTACACTACTTTTAAAAATTATAATAAAAATGAATTGATTATAGTGGAGAAGCTTAGTTTTGGATATAATCACAAAGATACTTTACTTCGAAATATAAATTTAAAAATTTATAAAGGAAAAATGAACTGTATTATTGGAAAAACTGGAAGCGGAAAAAGCACGTTGATTAACATTATGATGGGACTAATCAAGCCAAAAAAAGGAGATATATTTTATTTAAATAATAATATCAAAAATAACATTCATGAGTGGTATAAGTCTATCAGTTTTGTATCTCAGGATCCTTATTTAATTGAGGATAGTATCTTAAAAAATATTACTTTTGATTTTACTAATAAAAAAGTTGATAGAAGAAAACTAAATAATGCAATAAGAAATAGTGCACTAATTGATACTATAAAATCATTACCCTCTGGTTTAAACACAAAATTAGAACAATGAGCAACAATCTTTCTGGTGGCGAAAAGCAAAGAATAGCTCTGGCTAGAGCCTTGTATAGGAACTCAAAAGTTCTTTTTTTAGATGAATTTACTAATGCGATTGATATGAAAACCGAATCTCAAATAATAAAAAATCTTCAAAAGCTAAAAGATAAGACTTTTATTATTGTTTCACACAAAAAAAGTACGATATCCAAATGTGATAAGGTTTGGAAAATATCACACTAAATTTTTCATAAAAAATTGATCGTTCAACAAAAACTTAAATTTTACTAATGAATAAAAAGAAAATATTGATAATTGGAGGAACTGGATTTTTAGGATTTCATTTATGTAAATTTTTTTTAAAAAAAAAATGGCAAGTTTTAAGTTTATCGCAAACTCCACCTCCAAAAGAAAGAAAATTGAAAAATATAAAATATTTATTTGGTGATATTTCGAAACCAAAAAAGATTAAATTTTTAAATAATTTAAACTACCAATATTTAATAAATTGTGGCGGATATGTTGACCACTACAATAAAGTAAAGACTTATAATACCCATGTCAAAGGTTGTAAAAATATTTATAACATAAGTTTAAAAAAAAAATTAAAAGCTTTTATTCAAATTGGAAGTGCCTCAGAGTATGGGTCAAATGTTTCTCCCCATAAAGAAAGTATTGTAGGTAAGCCGAAAGATAACTATGGAAAAAACAAACTTGAGGTAACAAATTTTTTTCAAAATTTGGAAAATCCTTTTCCATTTATAGTTTTAAGGCCGTACCAAATATACGGTCCTTATCAGGATAATAATAGATTAATACCTTTTATAATTAATTCTTGTTTAAGAAATAAAAAATTTCCCTGTTCAAGCGGTAAACAATTAAGAGACTTTTTGTATATAGATGATTTTGTTTCAGCCGTTTATAAGGTTATCGATAAAAAGAATTGTCATGGAAAAATATTTAATGTTGGCTACGGCAAACCCACAAAAGTTAGAAAAGTAATTGAGATTATACACAAAAAAATTAAGTTAGGAAAACCAGATTATGGAAAAATTTTATTAAGAAAAAATGAGAGTAGTCAACTATTTCCTTCGATAAAAAAAACTTCGAAATATGTAAATTGGTTTCCTAGGGTAAAATTGGATAAAGGTTTGAATAAAACTATTAAATATTATAAAAATTTTAAAAATTTCTACGATCATAATAAAAAATAACATTTTATGTTAGTAAAAAAATATTTTTGGAAAAAAAAGAAGATTTTAATTACAGGGCATACTGGCTTTAAGGGAAGTTGGTTGTCTTTAATTCTTCACTACCTTGGCTCAAATATTAATGGGTATGCTTTAGATCCTTTAGGGAAAAAAAATATTTTTAATTTACTATCATTAAAGGAAATTTTTAAAAAAGATTATAGAAAAGACATTACAAATTTATCTGACTTAAAAAAATCTATAAAAAATATTCAACCAGAGATAATATTTCATTTAGCAGCTCAACCTAACGTAATTGAGAGTTTTAAAGACCCTAATAAGACTGTGAGGACTAATGTCATTGGGACTGCGAACGTTCTGGAAGCAATTAAGAATCAAAAAAGTGTTAAGTGTGTAATAATAGTAACAACAGACAAAGTTTACCAAAATTATAAAGAACAAAAATATTTCAATGAAAAATCTGCTTTAGGTGGAGATGATGTTTATAGCGGAAGCAAAGCATGTTGCGAGATTTTAACTAATAGTTATGTAAAGTCCTTTTTCTCAGATAAAAAAGTTAAGATTGCAACAGTTCGCGCTGGAAATTGTATTGGTGGTGGAGATTGGACAAAAAATAGAATAGTAAAAGATTGTCTCGAAGCTTTTTTTAGAAATAAAAAATTAACTATAAGAAGTCCTAATGCTCAAAGACCTTGGCAGCATGTTATAGAACCTTTGGTAGGTTATTTACTACTTTGTCAAAAATTATGTACAAAAGAAGGTAAAAATTTTTTAGGAGCTTGGAACTTTGGACCTAATTCAAGACAAAATATGAAAGTTATAAAATTAGCCAAAATGATTAAGGAAACAGTCAACTCAAATTCAAAAATTATCATCAAAAATAATAGTCAGAAAAATTCAAAAAAAAAAACAAATATATTTGAGTCTAAATATTTAAATATTAATAGCAAGAAGGCATTAACAAGATTAAAATGGCGGTCAAAATTAACAATTAATTCTAGTGTTAAATTAACTGTAGACTGGCACAAAGCGCTTATTTCAAAAACTAATTTAATTAAATTTTCTTTGGACCAGATAAAACAATATATTACAACTAAATAATGTTAGTAGAAATCAAATTTTAATTAAAATGATCGAAGGCGTAACAATTAACGAAAAAAAAGTTATTTCTGATAATAGAGGAAAGATATTACATATGCTTAGAAATGACGATAAAAACTTTACAAAGTTTGGAGAAATATATTTTTCTTATGTTTACCCTAATCAATTTAAAGCTTGGCACCTCCATAAAAAGATGACTTTAAATTATGTTGCGGTTTATGGTGAGATTAAAATCGTATTATTTGACGACAGAAAAGAAAGCAAAACTTTCGGAGAGATCCAAGAAATTTTTTTGTCGAATGAAAATCATAAATTAATAACAATCCCTCCAATGATCTGGAACGGGTTTTCTTCAGCAAACAAAAATCTTGCGGTTTTAGCTAACTGTTCTAATATTCCACATGATAAATCTGAAATTGAAAGATTAAATTATGATGATCCAAAATTTCCATATGATTGGAAGAAATAAGTATTAATGAAATGTGTTATATTAGCTGGCGGCAAGGGGACAAGAATTTCTGAGCTTTCTAAAATTACACCAAAGCCCATGATTCATGTTTTGGGAGAGCCAATAATCATTAAAATTATAAAACATTATCTTAAATACGGAATAAAAGATTTTATAGTTGCTGCTGGCTATAAAAAAAAAGTGTTTGAGGAATATTTTAAAAATAAAAAATTTAAAAATTGTAATATTAAAGTTGTTGACACGGGCTTAAATACAATGACAGGAGGTAGAATTAAAAGATTAAAAAAATATTTAAAAGATAGTACATTTTTACTAACTTATGGAGATGGTGTTAGTAACGTTAATGTCAAAAAATTGATTAAATTTCACCTCAAAAATAAAAAAATTGGATCTTTGACTGCAGTTAGACCTCCTGCACGATTTGGCGCTATTAAATTAAATGGAAAAAAAGTTACATATTTTAAAGAAAAATCAAAGTTGGACGAGGGGTGGATTAACGGTGGTTTTTTTGTTTTAGAACCAAAAATTTTTGATTATATAAAAGGAGACAAAACATTTTTTGAAAGGGAGCCTTTACAAAAAATAAGTAAAATTAATCAACTATGTGCTTTTAGACACTATGGTTTTTGGCAATGTATGGATACTTTACGAGATAAAGAAATTTTAGAAAAGGCTTTAAAAAAAAATAGTTGATGACTTTAAAATTTACTAGGGCATATAGTTCAGTGGTAGAACGCTACGTTGACATCGTAGAGGTCATAAGTTCAATTCTTATTATGCCCACCATAATCTTGATAAAAAGCTAATTTCTTTACTATTTACTTATTATATTAAAGATATTATAAGACTTTGCCTGGTAATTATTGCGAAGGGGCCACACCCGATCCCATTCCGAACTCGGAAGTTAAGTCCTTCAGCGCCGATGGTACTTTGTCTTA
>MDTG01400569.1_pt1 | contig 18953 bp, 20 predicted proteins | sample 811421 | NCBI WGS metagenome assembly MDTG01 (sample SAMN05326645, study PRJNA326480) | marine metagenome | isolation source: seawater | place: Pacific Ocean: South East | collected 2011
CATAGCTATTCTTTCAACGCCAAGACCAAAAGCAAGTCCACTATATTTATCTGGATTAATTTTACAATTATTTAAAACTATTGGATTAACAATGCCGCATCCTAGAATTTCTAGCCATTTTCCGTTTTCAGATAAAATATCAACTTCCACGGAAGGTTCTGTAAAAGGAAAATATGATGGGCGGAATCTTATCTCAACTTCTTTACCAAATAACTTATGGAGTATTTGATGTATTAAATCTTTTAAATTTGAAAAAGTTACTTCCTTATCAACATATATACCCTCAACCTGATGAAACATAGGTAAGTGAGTGGCGTCATCATCTTTTCTATATACTTTTCCAGCAGATGTATATGCAAATGGTGGCAAAGAGTCTAGCATGCTTCTAATTTGAACAGGTGAAGTATGCGTTCTTAAAACATTACTTTTTTTTTCAACATAAAAGGTGTCATGCATTTGTCTTGCTGGATGAGATTTCTTAATATTAAGCTTATCAAAATTAAAATCTTCACTTTCAATTTCCGGTCCATGAATCTCCTGGAATCCAAGATCAGAAAGCATATTTATTAAATAATTTTTGACTTGGTTTATTGGATGCAGAGTCCCAATGCTATCTTTTATTAGAGGTGGTTCTATATTGTCCAAGTTAGACATATAGATTTTATTTTATAGCTATTTTGACGATTTTTTCAAAGGTTGATGAATCGTTAATAGCAAGATCAGAAAGGATTTTTCTATCAATTGTAATGTTTTTTGTTGTCAGGCCTGCTATTAATTTAGAATAAGAAATGTCAAGTTCTCTTGCGCCAGCATTAATTCTTGCAATCCATAAAGATCTAAAAGATCTTTTTCTATTTTTTCTGTCTCTAAATGCATACTGAAGGGATTTGATATTAGATTGTTTAGCAGTCTTAAATAGCCTGCTTCTGGCCCCATAATGCCCTTTAGTAGCATTTAACACTTTCTTATGTTTTGATTTAGCAGTTACTGATTTTGTTACTCTTGGCATGTTATTACCTTCTAATTAACGCTGAGGCCATCTTAAGAACTGTACCTGTTAATTTATTTAGTCCTCTATTGTGCCTTTTTCTTTTAGTTGATTGTTTAGTAAGAATATGATTTCTATTAGCACTTTTACTTTTTAGGGAAGACCCCGTCTTCTTAAAGCGTTTTGCTGCTCCAGAATGTGTTTTTAGTTTGTATCCCATAATTATTATAATTAATCAATTTTTCTTTTTTATTGGCGATAGAACCATTAACAATTGTCTTCCTTCTAATGATGGCTCTTGATCAACCTGCGCTATGTCCTCTAATTCATTTCTCAATTTGTTTAAGAGATTGAGACCCATATTACTATTTAATATCTCTCTTCCTCTAAAACGGACGCTTATTTTAGTCTTATCTCCACCAATTATAAAGCCTTTTATTTTTTTTAATTTAATATTGTAATCTCCCACATCAGTAGATGGTCTAAATTTAATCTCTTTGGTAGTATTTCTTTTAACTTTAGACTTTGAAGATGAAGTATTCTTCTTTTTATTAAAAACGTATTTTCCATAATCAAGAAGTTTACATACAGTTTGATTATTATCAGCAGGTGAAACTTGAACTAAATCAAGAGATAATTTTTTGGCCATTTCTAAAGCTTCTTCAATTTTAATTAAGCCAAATTTTTCACCATCAGTTCCTATAAGAATTACCTCATCGGCAATGATTTTTTCATTAATTGGTATTTTTCTTTTAGTAGCTATGGTTAAAACCTTTTAAAGATAAAGAATAATTAAAACTGACATTAAATAGAAGCTGTAAAATAACTATAGATTTGCATAGTGTCGTGGATTTTAAACTAATTATAAGTATTATCAAATTATTAAACATAATTTTTATGAAATTACTCATTATTAATTGAGAAAATGTTTTCCTCTTTGTAAATAAAGTCTCTTTTGTAATTACTTATTGCTTTAAGAAAATTATTACTATTTGCACTTTTGGGCATCATCCAATCATGCAGTTCGATGATTAGAACAAAACATTGCGAAATCCATTCATGATTATCATTAAATAAATCTTCTTCGAATCCTTCGATATCAACTTTTGTTATAAATAGCTCGGCATCTTTATTCTCATCTAAAATGTCTTTTATTGTAATAAGTTTTATTGAATCATCATTTGAAGACATTGCCCTCGATACCTTAAAAGAGTTAGGGTCATCATCAATATTATTAATCCTTACATTTCCAGTTGTAGATCCTATGGCAGCTTGAATAAATTCTATATTGTGATTTTTCTCACAATTTACCTTTGCAAGCTCAATATTTTTTAACTCCGGTTCAATAGAAATTATTTTTGATTTTGGAAATTCTTCTGAAAAAAATTTTGCTGACAACCCTATATTTGCTCCACAATCAATAATCAGAGGTATCTTGTTTGCTTCAATAATATTGTTATATTTTTTTATAATATCCTGATATCTAGCTAAAAAAGATAGATCATAGTCATTAAAACTATATATTTGATCTGCTGTTACTGAATCGATATAGTTTCTAGATTTAATTTTGAGTGTCTTTTTATTCTTTTGGTCATAAAACCATATATTTCCTTCATGATTGGGTGATAACCTTATAAATCTAGCAGTATTAGGAAAGAAAATTCTTTTTAAAATTCTTAATAAAAATTTAATAAGATAAATAATATAATTCACTTTACTCTCTTTGATTTTACTAATTTTACCCAATCTTCAATTGACTCACTTGGCTCCCATTTAAGATCGTTAAATGTATCACCTTTTACTATATCTGTAGGAGCAGCCAATCTCTCTCCTCTTCTTTCAGAAATAAATTCCCAAGGACCAAATAATTCTGCAAGCTCAATAATGCTCATATTTCTTCCAGCTCTCAAAAGCCACTCCTCATTTTTTGATATATCTTTTGCTTTCAATAGTCCGTTTACGATGTCATTGACATGAGTGAAGTCTCTTACTTGGGTTCCAGGTTCTACCACTGTACATTTTTCATCATTTAAGAATTGTCTTTCAAAGATTGCAACTACAGTTGAATATTCTCCGGTATAAATTTGTCTTGGTCCATAAACATTAAAAAAATAACAAATTTCATATTGCAAATTAAACCAATCATTATAATTTTTTATTAATTCGACCATTTTAGCTTTCATCCATGAATAAGGAGCAAGGTTTTCATCTTTGCCATCGTTGCCAAATTTTGATGAGGATGCAGAATAAATTAATTTGATATCTCTTTCTTTAGCAAAATTTAATACCATTGTCGTTCCATATAAATTTGTTTTAGAAATGAAGTCCAGTTGATTGAATGACTCGACAATTCGTGAAAACTCGCCAAAATGATATATCAAATCAAAATCTTTATCTTTAAATATTTCAGATATTTCCCACGTATGCCCATTAACGTAATTGACCCTCTTGCTATTGATATGATTAGATTTTTTTCCAGTCCAATAACAATCTAAAGAGGTTATCTCATGCGTATCTTTCTCAATTAACAAATTCTCTATAAGATTTGAACCAATAAAACCCGCGCCACCTGTAACAAGAATTTTCATATATTACAAAGAATTATATAGCATAATTTTTTAACTTATATCGCCTAGATTAACAACTCGAGCAGAATCCCAATCTAAAGAACTATCAGCTTGACTTATACTCACAAAATCAAAATCATCAACCAGATTACAAAGCTTTTTTTCAGCTGACTTTAAACCATAATAGGATTTGAATTTACTTAATAAGTATTTCAATGCGTATATAGAAAAAAATTTAATTCCGAAAATCTTTAGAGTGTTGAAGGCTTTTTTATAAAATTTTTCTTTTTTTCCAAATGGAGAAACATCTCCTAAAACACATCCAGTTATTTTAACGTTCTCAGGTAAATCTTGAGTTAAATGCTCAACAGCATCTTTAATATAAAAAGGTTGATTTTGTGTTATTAGTACAATGTTCATATGGTCTTAATTCTTAATGAAAAACTGTGAGACCTTACTTAAAGGTTTCATAACTATTATAAAAGGATTAACCTTTAAATCATTGATTTTCCAACTTTTATAAACCTGAATAAGTGAATTAAATCTGTTACTTAATGAAGAGTTGCTTATACCTCCATCTCTCATTACAGCAATCTCTTTTTGCAAATAAAATGGTGAGTTTTTATTTTTAACGATAAATCTCAGTAATAATTCATAGTCTGCTGCAATATTTAAATCACTTCTGAAGTATCCATGTTTATCGTATAAAGATTTCTTTATATATGTAGACAAATGGGGTGGCATCCAACCAAGTTTAAATTTCTTTTCTGAGTATTTTCCTGCTTTCCAATATCTAGTTGTTTTTGTCTTATCTTCTCTACTTACGAATCTTGTATCTCCATAAACAATGTTTGTATCAAAATTTGCAAAACATCTAGCAATTTCATTTATTACATTTTTATCAGATAAGAAATCATCAGAGTTTATAAAACCGACCACATCACCAGTACATTTTTTTAAACCTTTATTCATTGCATCATATAGACCGCCATCAGGCTCACTTACAAAATATGAGATTTGTGAAATATAGGAATTTATAATTTTTTGTGTGCCATCATTTGAGCCACCATCAATAACAATATATTCAATATTATTGTAGTTTTGGTTCAAAACTGACTTTATTGTGTCCTCTATAGTCTTAGCAGAGTTATAACATATTGTTACTATTGAAATTTTTAACATTTAAATTTATGGTTCTAAGTAATATTCCTTCCAACTGGAATCTTTGTTGAGAGAAAAGACTTTTCTTTTGTTAATTCTATAATCATGGCCTTCCCAAAACTCAAAATAATAGGGTCTAAAACTATAGCCACCCCAATAATCTGGTCTTTTTAAATTTTTTAGTTCTTTCTTAACTGAATTATATTTTTTCACCACTTCTTCGTATGACTTTACAATTCGTGATTGATTTGAGGATGCGGCTAAAATGTTTTTTGATATTTCTCTATTATAAAAATAATTATTTGAAAACTCTTGAGAGGTCTTTTTAACAGTGCCATTCATTCTTATTTGCAATTTTATTGAGTCCCAATGAAGTAAACAAGAAATTCTATCGTTGTCTTTGAAGTCTTGAGCTTTCAAACTTTCGTAATTTGAAAAAAAAATAAAATCTTTATCTTTAATGATTTTTAAGTTAACAAACCTTGAGTTAGTCTGATTAAGTCTTTTTGAAAATGATGATACAACCATAGCCTCAATAATGCGTTGCTTATTTTTAATTGCGTTTTCGAAGCAGTCGTGAAAATATTCATAAGGTTTTAAATTAGATATATTTTGAAATTTAAACATTGATTAATCTTCAGTCTTGAAGCTTATATTTTGTTCAATTTCTCTTGCATCTAAATCAGAATATTGAGAGCGTATTTTATTATTTGCTGCTATGACTTTCTTAATTAGCTCTGGTGAAACTCCCTCACCTTCAGCAAAATTAAAAAATGCTTGAATGTCTTTTGGAAAACATGCACCTCCAAACCCAAACTTTCCATCTATGCCAGGGACTCTTAAGTGACTGTTTCCAATTCTAGAATCAGATGCGAGTATGTTTGTAAATTCTTCCCAACTAGCAGCTGCTTCAGATGAATTAAAAATTTCATATATTTCGTTCATAAACAAAACTTTGGTTGCCAAAAATACATTTATAGTATATTTCACAATCGATGCTGTATAAATATCTGTTATATAAATTGGGCAATCTGAGCAATTAGAGTGATTCAAATAATATTTTTTTAAAAGATTTGATTCTTCTTCAGGGCCTCCTATTATAAGAGCATCAGGATTAATAAAATCTAAATTTGCATTCCTTTCAGTTAAGAATTCTGGGTTATATACTAAATTTTTAGACATTTTTTTACATTTTTTTAACTCTGATGGGGTTACTGAAGACTTTATGACAATAAGGGCATGAAGGTTTAGCTCCTTTATCTCTTCAAGAACTGTCAATATTATTGAAGAGTCTATTCTACCATCCTTGCTCATTGGAGTTGGAACACTGATAAAAACTACATCTGGATTAAATTCTTTTAAATCCAGGGTAGAAGTATTGTTATTAGGATCAATTATTTTTTTATCAACATTTTTTGTAAAACCAAAATCAATTGCTTTACCAACGTAGCCATGTCCTACAATACCTATTTTTAAATTATGCATAAAAACTTTCCTAAATATTATTGATTATATAAAAAATTTTCTAATCGCCTGGCTATCTTTACAATAAAACCTTCATTGCTTGTCGGATTATATATATTAATTTTATTAATCCTCTCAGCCAGCAATACCCTTTGATTTAGTTCGTTATTGTTGAAGGAGTAGAAGTCAACCTTGATATCTGAAAGAATGTCATTGACTTCTGATTTGTTAGACAATTTTTTATGATAAATGTCCATAAGCTCAAAAATTTCAGGGTAGCTTTCTTTGCTTTGATCAAAATTAAAATGTTTTGATAAATTAAACTTATTATTCTTTTCATAGCCACTAAAATGAAAAAATATTATTGGATTGTTGAAAATTTTATATTTCTGGTCACTTTTAACGATTCTTCTCTCGTTAAAATTCCAATAAGCTACATTTGCTGAGTAATTTTGTGATATCTTTACATGTTTGTGGAACAAATTTGGCAAAGATGAGATCCAGGCTTGATCAACAAACATATACATATTTGGTGCATTAAAGCCTCTTAAAAAAATCCTATCTATCAACCAACTTATAATAGCACCCACAGGCTTATCTCTCTTTCTAAAAATCATAAAACCTGCATTTATCCAACCGTGAGTTAAATAACCCTGTTCATGCTTTGAGTCAAGCTCAGGTTTAATTATGTGAGGAGTAAGGAGTATATCTTTTTTAGCCATTTCGTCTATTAACTGATTTATTGATTCAAAGAATAATAAATCTGCATCAGAAAATACTAAAATATCACTCTCTTCTAAGACCTCATCATAAAGGTAAGATATACCTACTATTTTAGCAAAACATGATATTTCAAAATTATTATAATATTGTCTAGATTTTTCAAACTTATTCTTATATTTTTTTATATTATCAAAGCAGAAAAATACGACATCGGTCTTATTTTTTTTAAACTTTTTATTTAATTTATTAACATGTTCTATTTTACCGTCAACAACAAAAATATATGACTTAAAATTCTTATTATGCTTAACAAAACTTTCCTGTGCACACATCAATTGAGATAGATAATCATGAGTAGCAACTGAGTAAAATATCTTTTTCATTTTTCTAAGTTAATCAAATTATGGTTATTTGGAATCAAGCCATAAAGCAAACTCCAAAAGATTTCGAAAGATATAGTCCGCTGATTCGACATTTTTTATTTTAATTTTATTTGATTTAATAAGAATATTATTCATAACTTTTGCACTTTTGCCTGCAATTATATCTGAATATTTATCTCCAACCATAAATGAATTACTTAAGTCTATTTTATGTTCATGAGCAGCCCTCAAAATCATACCTGGATTAGGTTTTCTATCGTTACTATCTTTTTTATATTTATTTAATATTGCTTCAGGATGGTAAGGACAAAAATATACATTAAGAGGTGCAATATTAGATTTTTTGAGTTGTTCATTCATATAATTTGTCAAATTAATAAAATCTTTTTCAGAGTAATATCCTTTAGCTATTCCAGCCTGATTGGTAACTACAATTGGCAAATAACCCTTACCAATAATTGCCTTTATTGCCCTAATTGACCCATCGATAAAATAAAATCTTTTTATTTCTCCAACATGACCTAAATCTTTATTAATCACACCATCTCTATCAAGAAAAACTGCTTTTCTAAAAATTTTTTTCATATATTCTCAATAATACTTATGAATCTTTCTGTAAAAATTTCAAAACTTATTTCGTTTTTGACTATTTGGCTATTTTTAAGAAGCAACTCGCAAGTCTTATCATCACTCCAAAGTTGATTAATACATTCTGAAATTGAAAGAACATCTCGAGGATCAAAATATAGTGCAGAGTTTTTAAGTTGGCTTGGCATCCCATAAATACCTGATACCGCCATAGGACAATCACAAACAATAGCTTCTAAAGGAGGTATGTTAGTTGGTCCAAAAAAAGAGGGAAAAATTAAGGCTCGTGCTTTTTTGTAAAAGTCAGACATATGCACATCTTCTATTTTACCAATAAAATGAACATTTTCTTCCAAAGATAACTCTTTTACATAATTCAATAATTCTTTATATATGTGATTTTTTCTTCCAGTAAAAACTATATTTATATCATTGAATTTTTCTTTAGATAATTTTATAGCCTTAAGAAGGCGCTTATGATTTTTGTGCTCCCAGAATTGAGCAGGATAAAAAAGATATTTCTTTGGTAAATTAATTTCAGCATTATTTTTTTTATTATTATAAATGTATTTTGGAGGCACATAATGAAGTGGAAAAATAATATCTTTATCCACATCATATGACTCTAAAACATGGTTTTTACCTACTTCAGAGTCAACTAAAATCGCTTTAGAGTTTGAACAAATCGCTTTGTAGCGATACTGTCTATATATAAACCTTAAATTTTTACTTACTTCTGTAAATTCGTTCTCATAGATATGCATGAGATCATGGATTGTTGAGATGCTAACGATGTCAGTTTGAAAAGATAAATAATCCTGACATGGGTAAAAAATAATATCAGGTTTCAATTTCATCACTTCTTTTACAATTGGATTTAGATGTCGTGAAATAAATTTAGAGGTGTTAATTGATAATTGAAGTAAAACTAAAAATTTAGATAGTAGATTTCCAAATTTAGAATTTTTAATTTGATATGTTTTACATGGATAGTCAACTAGTTGATTCTTCCACTCATTATCAGTATAAATAATTATAAATTCTATCTTTTCTGACTTACTAAACTTTACTGCATCAATAATTGATTGGGCATACTGGAACATTCCACCTGCTGATGAGTTTATTCCTAAAAAAATTGCTACTTTCTTCAATTTTGCAGTATGCAATAAGCTGCCCATGTTTCATTAGATGGTTTATTTTTAGTCAACCACTCTCCAGAGTCAACCAAGCTCATTCCAGATAGTCTTGCAGCGAGGTCTAATTCGTTTAAAAATAAATATCTCATTTGATGAAGTTCATTTAACTTATCGAGAATATTTCCATTTTCATCTTTTATTTCAATGTCATAGTTAACATCGACAACAGATTCATTGAAATTTATCTCAGATGTATTTGCTCTTTTTATTGTCAGATTATCTTTTATTATCTCTTTTGATCTATTTGATGGTCTTTGCCAAAGCACTGCTGGACCATACCAAAAATCAAAAATAAATATACCGCCCTCATTAAGATGCGATTTAATAGAGTCGAGTGCGCCAAGTAAATCATTATTATTATTTATGTAACTAACAACATGAAATAGAGAAAATATAACATCAAATTTTTCATCTAATTGAAAATTTCTTATATCTCCACACATATATTTTAATTTCGATTGAACGTCTTTATCTTTCGATAAACGTATTTCATTAGCTTTATTTACCATTTCTTTGCTGAGATCAATACCAAGAACATTGAAGCCTTTTTTAGCAAATTCAGTGGCATGCAGTCCTGTTCCACATCCCAAATCCAAAATATTATTTGTATTTACGTTAAAGTTATTTGCAAGCTCTATTAAAAATTCTGCCTCTTTTTTGTAATCCTTGTCTTCATAAAAAAGATCATAATATTTAGAGTATTTATTAAAATTATTCATATTTCTTTAAAATTTCTATCAAGCTTTTTGCAGAGTATTCTATTTCTTCATCTGAATTTCCTAATCCACTTGGTAAGTAAAAACCATACCTAGCAATTTTTTCTGAAACAGGATGATAGTCTTTAAGAAATAAATTCATTTTTTGGAAAACAGGTTGCTCATGCATTGGCCAAAAAAAAGGTCTAGACCCTATATTTTTTTGTTTTAGTTCATTCATAATTTGAACTGCAGATGGACCATTCATATCTTTTAGAACAATTGCAAAAACCCAATATATATTTTCAGCATAATTAGTTTTATTGATGGGTAATTGAATATTTTTTGTTCCCTTAAGTATTGATTGGTATATTTCACCAATTTTTCTTTTTCTTTTAACAAATTCTGGTAATTTTTTTAGTTGAGCTAATCCAAGTGCAGCTTGCAGATTTGTCAGTCTTGCATTCCAGCCTAATTCATTATGGACAAATCTTTTTTCATCATTAAATGCTAGATTTCTTAGGGATTTGCATCGTTCATATATTTTTTCATCATCTGTAACTATCATCCCACCTTCCCCAGTAGTGATGTGCTTATTTGGATAAAAACTAAATGTGCTCATGATGCCAAAACTACCACATGGCTTTTTTTGATATGTCTGACCATGCATTTCAGCAGAATCTTCAACTATTGGAATCTTATATTTTTCTGATATTTCTATAATCTCATTCATTTTAGTTGGTAGCCCGTATATGTGAACTACTAAAATTGCTTTGGTATTTTTATTTACTAAATCTTCAACTTTTTCAACATCCATATTCCATGTGTCTATATCACAATCTACCAGCACAGGTTTCGCTCCAAGCCTTACAACTGCTGCTGCACAAGAAATAATAGTAAAAGTTGGCATAATTACTTCATCACCAGGACCAATATCAAGAGACTTAAATGCAATATCAAGAGCACATGAACCATTGGTAACTGCTATTCCATATTTTCTATCTACAACTTTTGAGAAATTATCTTCAAATTCACTTACAAATGGCCCCTCTGAAGAAATCCATCCTGTATCAATGCACTCATTTAAGTATTTTTTTTCTAATTTTCCTGAAAGATCAGGCCTATTAACTGGTATAAAGTCTTTCATATGAATATTGTAATTTAATTTAACTTTTAACTCTTCTTATTTGAGATAATGATATCAAAAGACCAGATATTAAAAATAAGTGTAAATCATAAAAATAATTTCCATTTAGCTGAGAGATAAGGGTTAAGTAAATCCATACTGCTAATAGAGCAAAATTAATATCTGAGTTTAAATGATTGTTTTCTTTGACAGAATTCTTGAAGATCAGTATTAAAAACATCACATAAAAAATAACTCCTAAGATTCCTAATTCTGAGGCAATATGCAATATATACATATGAGGTGATGCTAAATCTTCTATTTGGCCACAGTAAAAATGTCCAAAATTTGAAGACCCTATTCCAAATAATATATTTTGCATAAACAAATTTATTGCTTCATTCCATAAAATAAATCTTGAAACAATTGAGCCGTCATTTTCAAAATTGCAACCAAAAACTGAAGATACTGTATCAATGGCTTCAGGAATTGCGCTAATGAAGTTAAGTCTATCTTCATTTAAGTTCAAAATAATTATAAAAAATACTGATATTAATAAAATAAATAGGCCTGAAAAGTATAGCGATGACTTTAAACTCAACTTGTTTTTAAGAAAATACATTATTAAAAATGTAAGAAATAATGAAATGATTGCTGATCTAGATGCAAAAAATATGATAAAAACTAAAAAAACTAAAGAGAGAATACCATTTAAAAATCTTTTGTGTTTAAGTGAAATTATAGACTTATGGAAAAGGATAATGGATGCCGCACCAAAAAGAATATTTATATTTATTGCAATAGGGCTCCCGCCAGTACCATCATGATCTTCAGCTACCCATAAAAGTAATCTTTCACTATTTATTAATTCTGGATTAATTGCTATCTCAAAAATAATTAATAATAATGTTATAAATGCAATAAAAATAATGATATTTAAATCTTTATCAATTAAATATTTACCAAACGCTTTACCTGATAAATAAGGAAGAATTATGAACAGTATTAAATAGTAATAAAAGGTAGTTGCATCACTCATTCCAAAAAAAACAAAACTTACAAAAATATAACCAATAAATAAAATAAAAATTAAATCAACAGAAGATATTTTTAAGTTTATTTTCGAAAATATAATAAACAATGTAGACAGGTAGACAATAATAAAAAAAGGCCAAGATGGATTTGATATAATGGGGATATAGAAAGATAAAGCTGAAAATATAAGCCCGCCAAAAATTATCATCATCAAACTAATCTTTTGAATATACATAAGAAATTTTATTTAGAAGCTACCCCCTCCTAATCAAGAATTATAAAGGCCAAGGGTTAATAAAATCTACATCTGATTTTTTAAAACTCCACTCCGTAAATCTATTAAGCGAATTAGGTACTTCAGTCATTCTTTTTACTGAGTATATTAAATCATCAGTGCTGACAATTTCTTGCTTACCTTTTCTTGGCTTTGGGTCCAAAAAATCTAATGTAAATGGCTTAAGACAAAATGTTGCATACGCAAATCTAATGCCGAGATCTATAGATTCTTCAGAAGATTCTAACTTATGTAAATTTTTCAGATTTAATTCGTATTCTTCTATAGTTTTAGAGTTGATTGTAAATCCAACATCTTCATATCTACCTGTGCCAGCAGTTAAAACTTGTTTGCCAAGAGCTCCTAACTCAATACCAGAAGTTCCTCTAGTTGTTATTCCAAAATCAGCAATTTTTAACCAAGTATATGGACTTACCGGTGTATCAGGGTAAATGTAGTCTATATGGTTAGGTAGATTTCCGATCTTTTTTTCAATAATTCTGACTTCTTCATACTTCCCTTTTTCAGTAAGTGAATTCATTTCCCCTCTCCAAACATTTGAAGGATGTATTTTTATAAGCCAATAAAGGTTTTCATTCATGCAGGCTACTTTCACAGTCTCAACAAGCCAATCAGCGTAATTTTTGTAAATATCTTCGCCATTAAAGAAAAGAGTATCATATAAAATATGGCTATATATGATTGCAACTTTCTTATCAGTAGGAATATTTACGAGTTTTTTTCCATCATCAGCAGATAAAATTTTTGTATTTGGTTGATTTCTTTTTGACATTGACCATTTGTTACCATATCTATCTTTGAAATTTTGTTCTAGTTCTTTTTTAACCTCTTGATTAAGTGGTTTTTTTAGGATTTCCGCCCAAGTTAAATCATTAAAAGAAGAAAAGTGAGTTCTATCACTTTCTTCAGTTAGATGTTGAGCAACGATTGCATTATCTCTAACAGTTCCTGCCATTCTTATTATGTTGAGGTTCATTTTTAACGCTGCATAATATATTGAGCCATATTCCTCCATAAATACTTCAGTAAAAATTAGCATGGTTATTTTTCTATCTAATAAAAGCTTTTCAGAAATAAAGACAGTCTTTAAGAGATATGAAATCCAATATTTAACTTCATCACGAGACTCTTTTGTATCGAGTTCTAACAATCCAGTTAAATTTAATCTGCTATATGTTGATAATGCCATCTTGCCAATTGGTATGCCTTTATATTCAAAATTTTTAATATCATCAAAATTATTTAAATTATTAACAAGGCCATTCAAATCATCTGATAAATTATGACGCTCAATATTAAGGTCCTCCAAAAATATCAAGTTACAATTAAACAGTTTTAAAAATTTATTTTGGATAGGGTTGTTATTTGAGGTGATTGCGCTAACTCTGTGGCCCCTGTAAATATAGTATTGACCTAATACTGCCCATAGTTGCAACCATTGAATATTCATGTTCTTTCCTGGAACTAAGAGAATATTTTCCGTAAAAGAATCTTTTGAGATTGATAATTTAAGATTTTCAAGATTTAAGATGCTTTTTTTAAAATCTAGGTAGTCAAAATATTTATAAAAGTATTCAAATAAAAATAATTTAGGTCTTAAAATCATGAAAACCAACATTTCTAGGAACCAATGTTTACGAATGAAACTTTTTATATGCTTTTTTAGCTTCACTTTCGATTGCTCGACTTGAATCTAAGTTTGTCTTTCCCGCCTGCATATGGCCCTTGCTTAACCTCAATCATTTCAGTTGGTTCTAGCATTTCAAATCCATGACCACCCTCGATTAATAAAATAACATCGCCTTCAGAAAGAACGACATCTTTCAGATATTCTTCCTCATTTGTAAAAAAAGTAATTTTTACCTTACCACTTTTTATAAACAAAACTTCATTAGTATGCTTCACTGTCCTTTCAACTTCGTTATGAATATGAGGTTCTATTTTGTAATTTTTTGGTCTATTCATGTAACCTAGCTGAAGTGTGTATGTGTTGGGTGTAAAAAACTCAATACCATCAGAGTGGTAGTCTTTTTTTATGATAATTGCTAGCTCTTTTCCATCATGTTCTATTGTTTTAATTTTCATTTTAATCCCATGCTAATCCAAAATAATTCTTAGCGTCTTTTGAAATATCTTTAACGTGAACTAAATCAATTATTGGCAGATTGGTCTTATTTAGTATTTCTGAGTTTTCCTTACTATTATTGGCAACTACAAGAACTTCGCTATGATCAATAATCTCATCTTTTTTTGATGTTAATAAATTTTCTGCATATCCTAAGCACTGTCTTAGCAATTTAATATTCCTATTTTCTTTTAATGCATTATGAACAACGGAATCGAAGATTTTAATTTCATACCCTTGCCTATTTAAGGCGTCTACAAGAGCTAATGCAGGACTAGATCGAAGATCATCGGTTCCGGATTTAAAACTTATGCCGAGGACGCCTATCTTTGTGCCTTTGGGGTATTTACTTTTAACAAAATTCACTGCCCTATCAATATGTGTGTTATTACTAACACTTACACTCTCAAGGAGTGGAATCGAAATTTTCTTTTCTCTACCAAGAGCAACTAGCGCTGATAAGTCTTTTGGCAAACAAGCTCCTCCATATGCAAAACCTGGCCATAGATAATGTGAAGAAATATTTAAAATCTTATCTTTTAAAAATAAATCAATCACATGATCAGAATTTATATTTAAAGATTTGCAAATTGTTCCTATCTCATTACCAAATGCAACCTTCAAGGCATGCCATGAATTATTAACATATTTAATAATTTCAGCTGCATTTATATCAGTTGTTAAAATATCTGCATTTACTTTCTCATATATATCTGAGAGTTTAGAAATTGCATATACATCATCTGAACCTATTAAGACATAAGGTGGATTGAAATAATCATCAACCGCTGTCCCTTCCCTTAAAAATTCAGGGTTTGATAATACTGAAAAATCTATTCCAGCTTTCTTTCCAGAAACTTTTGAAATTAATTGTTCTACTTTTTTACATGTCCCAGGTTTAATTGTTGATCTAATAACTATTAACTTTTTTTCGTTAGAGCTATTATTTTTCAGATGATTTGCGATATCTCTGGAAACATCAAATATATATGATAGGTCTAATTCTCCATCCTCTTTTCTTGGTGTTCCAACTGTAATTATTATTATTTCAGATTCGTTGTATGCTGTATTATTATCAGTTGAGACAGATATTAGCCCATTTTTTAGGCCTGTTTCTATTAATTCATCTAATTTTGGTTCTGTTACTGTTGCAATTCCATTTTTTATTGACTGTATTTTTGAGTTATCAACGTCTACTCCATAAACTTTCCTTCCTGAATAAGCAATACAGCCTATACTCACACACCCCACATACCCTAGACCAACTATTGCAACACTACTCATTTATGTCTCCCGCTACATAATCTATTATATCTTGACCTTCTTTTGTTTGCTTATCTAAACTATAGTTTTTTTTAACAAGTTCATGAAGTTCAGCTGATAAAGTCTTTGAAAGTTTTTTGTTACTTAAGATTTTAATAATTGATGATGCGAAATCTTTAGCATTATCTGCGATTAATATATTCTTACCATTTGTTATGTCTAGGCCCTCAGCCCCAAGAGTTGTTGAGATACATGGTATTGAAGCCGCACCTGATTCAATAATTTTAAATCTCGTTCCAGATTCATAAATAAGTGGGACCAAACTGGCAGCAGCATTTTTAAGATAAGGGAGCATATCTGTAACTGTCCCGATTACAATAACTCTTTCGGATGAAAAATTTGATTGAGTTAAATCAGCATTTCTTCCAATAATACATACATTTACTTTTGGCTTCTCGCTCCATACTAATGGCATGATTTTATTTACAAGCCACTTTGCAGCCCTATCCATTGGACTGTTTTGATGTCCAAAAGACCCCATTAATATTAGATAAGGTTTTTTTATATCGATATCATCAACATGTTTATAATCTTCAAAATCAACAACGTTTGAAAATAATTTTACTTTTTGTTTCTTAGTAGTTTTTTTTTGATAATGATTGCAATCTAATTCTGAAACTGCAGTTATTACATCGGCATTTTTGATCATAAATTTTTCTTGAAATTGTGCAAATCTTCCTCTCAAAAAAACATAAAAAAATCTAAATTTATTTTTTATGAATGGTGTTTCCCTCAAGATAAAATCCGAATATACGGTTTCAGTATCTGCAACAATTTTAGTTTTGAAAGTTAATATTTTTATGTAAAAAAATACAAAAAAAGCATGTTCAATGACTCTGTCAATCCATACAACTTTTATTTGATTTTGTATTAATTTTTTTAAAATAAATAAGGAGTCTAAAAAACAAGATAATGGGTTTAATATGCGCTTAATTTTAGTTGCGTGCTTAATTAACAAAAATTTTTTTGTAAAAATATGTGATGATGGAGTGTAAATAATTTCAGTAGAATTTTCTTCTAAAAATTGAATTGTTTTTTTATCATGAAAACTTTTATTTACAGAGGTAGCAATAGTAAGGATAGAAACTCTATTTAAAACTTTTATAGCATTTATAACACTTAGCTGAGGGCCTCCTTTAGGAGGATATTCAAGTATAGGAGCAAAAAATAATATTTTAGGTTTGTTCTTCATTATTAAATTACTTTCTATTTATGAAAGCCTTCTCCCACAAATATGTATTAAAAGATTTCCATATTTTTTCAACATCATACAATTTAACAGGCTTAGGATTACGAATAATATTTTCAAGATTAGATTTAGTAACTGATGATTTTATTAGATTAGATTCCTTGAAACTTGTTGAATTTATTTCATCTAAAATATAATTTTTAAGCGGGCCGCGCAACCAATCAACTATTGGGGGGGCAAAGCCAATCTTTGATTTATTTTGAATAATATTTTTAGGAAGTAAGTCTTTAGATGCATCTCTTAATATTGATTTCGAAAAACCATTTCTAATTTTTGATTTGTTGTTAATTGAAAAGGCGAATTCAACTATTCTATGATCTAAAAAAGGAATTCTTATTTCAACGCCGCTCATCATAGAATATCGATCATAATTTCTTAGTAGGGTTGGCATGATAGTGCAAAAACTTAAATCTAATAAATGCCTATTTAAATTATCATAATTTTTGAAACTATTGTTTTTAAAAAAATCCTTAAGTCTCTTGTTTTCAGAAAATCTAGATTTTATAAGATACAAAATAATTTCTGTTAAATTCATGCCTTTAAATTGCTGATTTCTAGGATGAATATCTCTGTATGTTTTTAGTACATTATTAAAATTATTAAAATTAAAAATATTATCTTGTAGGGCATGCAGTATTGATAGCTCATAACCACCAAATAGCTCATCCCCTCCGTGTCCATCAAGAGTTACTAAAACTCCAGTCTCCCTCATTTTTCTGTAAAGCTGTATATGTGGTAATGGGTTAACTTCATGAATCTCTTCAAGCATGTAAGGATAATTTTCAATATCATTTATGCTTTTACTAGGATCAACTACAATCTCACTAAGTTTGATATTGAGATGTTCTGCAATGTTCCTTGCATTTTTTGTTTCATCCATCACAGTTCCTGGAAAAGAAGATGTAAATGCATTTTGCCAATTTGATGAAATTCTATCACCGCCCTTATTGCCATTTTTATTTATATAAGCAGCTATGGTGCTTGAATCTACTCCACCACTCAAAGCAGTACCAATTGGAACATCTGAACGCATTCTGATTTTTATAGAGTCGCTTATAAGATCAATCAATAAATCTTTTTGACTTTCATATGACTCAACTGCTGTGACTTTTTTTTCATAAATATCCCAATATTTATATATGTTTAAGTTGCCATTTACTAACCATCCATTTGAGCCTGCTGGAAACCTGTATATACCCTTAAAAAGGGTATTTTTTGTTCCTTCGTACAGATAAGGATTTTTGATTAATGAATTAAAGTTATCCGCAGGTTCTACATTCTTTATCAGAGGATGTATAGCTTTTTGCTCTGAAGCAAAAATAAATTTATTATCATTGTAATAATAAAATAATGGTTTTTCCCCCATCCGATCTCTAGATAAAAATAATTTTTTTTGTTTGCTGTCCCATATAGCAAAAGCCCACATGCCATTAAATCGCTCAACACATTTTTCTCCCCATTTTACAAAAGCATATAACAAAACTTCTGTGTCAGATGTCGTTTTAAATACAAAACCAAAGCTAAGCAATATCTTCTTAATTTCAAGAAAATTATATATTTCTCCATTAAATGTTATGTGAAATCTATCTTCAAAATGCATTGGTTGTGCGGCCAAATCACTTATATCAAGAATAGAAAGTCTTCTGTGGCCCAGAGATATTTGTTCATTTTGCCAAATGTCTCCAGAATCTGGCCCCCTATGCCTTAAAGTATCTAAAGCAATCTCAAATTTCTTTGATGAGGTTGGTGGAATGGTCCCAAGAATTCCACACATTACAAAACAGAAAGTTCTAGATTGTTAGGAAACATTTTTAAATAACTCTCTTTCAACTATACCGCATAAAGTATGTCCTAATAACAAGTGACACTCTTGTATTCTTGGTGTTTTTGAAGAAGGTACTTCGAGAATGTGGTCACATAAATTAACCATCTTTCCCTTTTTATTTCCTGTTAGGCCAATACAAATCAAACCTCTTTCTCTAGCTTTATCAAGAGCCTTAATAATGTTCATAGAACTTCCAGATGTTGAATAAGC
>MDTG01199469.1_pt1 | contig 18952 bp, 24 predicted proteins | sample 811421 | NCBI WGS metagenome assembly MDTG01 (sample SAMN05326645, study PRJNA326480) | marine metagenome | isolation source: seawater | place: Pacific Ocean: South East | collected 2011
CTATTGAATGGTGGAGGGAGTAGGATTCGAACCTACGTAGACTTACGTCGTCAGATTTACAGTCTGATGTATTTGACCACTCTACCATCCCTCCGTAAATTGAATGTATACTTTTAAACTCTATTGATTGTAAAGAAAAAAAATTTAAATAATCTATATACATTATGGAGCAAAAAGAAATAAATATTATTGGTTATCATGCAGCAATTGGTGCTCTTCAAAATTCTAATAGAAGAATTATTTCTTTAAGATGCACAAGAGAGTTTTACAACAGAAACAGAATACTCATTGAAAAAAGGAAGATTAAAAACTTTGAAATTGTAAGTCGGAAAACAATTGATTCACAAGCTAAGAATAATTTTCATCAGGGCGTATTCATCAAATGCGAAAATTTAGAAAAATTAAATTTAGATTCTATTTCTCCAAATGAAAAAAATTTGATAATCCTTGATTCCTTAAACGATTCACAGAACGTAGGTTCTATTATCAGAACAGCTTTTTTATTTGGAATAAAAACTATTATTTTTAATAAAGATAATTCATTTGAAATAAATCAGTTTTTAATTAAAGCTGCGAGTGGAGCATTTGAAAAAATCAAAATTATTGAAGTCACAAATATTAATAGGACATTAGAGAGTTTAAAAAAAAAAGGATTTTGGTCTTTAGGTTTAGATACAAAATCTAAAAATAATTTAGAATCAATTCCAAAAGATATAAAAAAGGTAATAATTTTTGGATCTGAAGGGAAAGGAATAAGGCCTTTAATAATAAAAAATTGTGACTTCACAGCCAGAATAGATCTTCCCGTTAGAGATAAATTTATAGATAGCCTAAATGTGTCAAACTCAGTATGCTTAGTACTTTATAAATTTATGTGATTATGAGAGAAATTCCGAAATTTTATAATAGTATTGAGGAAACAAAAAAAGAAATATTTTCTTTATTAGCAAGAGGTGTTAAGGACAGAAAATCCAATTTTCATAACATGGTTTTAAGTTCTGTTGATAACGAAAATAAACCGGAATCAAGGGTTGTAGTGCTAAGAGGTTTCTACCCAAGCGAGCTTTCTTTAAAAGTTCATAGCGACATGAGGGCTAATAAAATAATAGAAATTCGTAAAAATAAAAATATAAGTGTGGTTTTTTACGATGATAAAAAAAAAATTCAATTGAGAATAAGGGGATATGCAGTTATTAATAAGTCACCAGAAAAATCATGGGAAAAATTAAGTAACTGGTCCAAAAGATGTTATTTAACATTAAACTCTCCTGGTTCAAAAACCAAAGAACCAAGCTCTGGCTTTCCAGAGAAATTTTCCTTAAATGCTCCATCAGAAAAAGAATCAAATCAAGGTTTTAAAAATTTTTGTGTTCTAAATATCTTTATAAATCAAATCGAATGGTTGTTTTTAGCCAGTCAAGGGCATAGAAGAGCTCTATACGAGATTTCCAGGATTAACTCTAAAATAAAAATTGATGGAAAATGGTTAACCCCTTAATACTAGAACTTTTTTTTATTTTTCTATTACTTCCCTCAATTTTATTTTTTTTAAAATCAACATTAATTACTTTTTTCACTCTTTACATAGTATCTTTATATTCAGTACTTATATTAAAAAATAAGTCGTATGTGAAAAAAGTTTTTTCTGAAAAGAAATTAGATTTTAAATTCATTTTTTATTTTTCACTAACTTTTATTATTTCAGGGTTAGGTTATATTTTTTTATTAGATGAATCATTGCTTTTTCGATTTCCCCTAGAAAATTTTAAATTTTGGTTTGTCTTAATGGTCGCTTATCCATTATTATCTGTTTTGCCCCAAGAATTAGTTTATAGAGTTTTTTTTTTTTTTAGATATAAATCTCTATTCAAAAATAATGAGAAGTTTTTATTAATCATCAATACGCTTTTATTCTCATTTGGCCATATTGTTTTTCATAATATTCATTCAATTTTTATTACAGCTATTGTTTCTCCGATATTTGCTTTTGCTTATTTGAAAAGATCTTTTCTTACTTGCTTAATACTTCATTCAATTGGAGGTCAAATTATATTTACCTTAGGTTTAGGGAAATTTTTTTATTAACAATAGTCAACACCTAACCCCCTGAGACCGCAATACCCATTTGGGTTTTTAAATAAATATTTCTGATGAAATTCCTCAGCTATAAAAAATTCTTCAAGAAGTTTTATTTCTGTTCTGATTTTTTTTCCTAAATGTTGATCTACTTTAATTTCAAACTTCTCTTTTGATTTTTTTATTTTTGAAATAAACTCAGTCTTATCGCTCAAAATAATTGATCTATATTGTGATCCAATGTCATTTCCTTGTCTATTTAGTTGGGTAGGATCATGCGATTCCCAGAATATTTTCAAGACGTCTTCTAAAGAGCTCTTTTTCATATCAAAAATGACTTTAACAATTTCTGCATGTCCTGTAGATCCTGAACAGACTTCCTGATATGTTGGATTTTTTGAATGACCTCCAGCGTAACCAACTACAGTTGTATATAAACCATCAAGATGCCAAAATTTTTTTTCTGCTCCCCAAAAACATCCCATCCCAAAAAAAATGTGATTAAAATTTCCCGGTGTGTCTTTTTTAATATCTATATCAAAAATACTCATAACTTCATATGTTCTAATTAATTTGCGTTGACTTAATTTGCTTATTAATTATTATAATATCAAGTTTAGTGCTCGCAAGAGATAATAGGGAAACTAGTTAAAGTCTAGTACAGCCCCCGCTACTGTAAATTGTTTTTTCTGTTATATACCACTGAGAAATTGGGAAGGTTACAGAAAAATTATTAACGATGAGTCAGGAAACCTGCTAAACTAGCGTCATTGAATCAGACTACGGGAAGGTCTTCTGATTATGGTTTGCCATTGAGGTGACGTGTCAACCTCAGTGGGTAAAATTTTCCCACTAAATACTTACAGATAGTTATGCGTCGCATAACTAAGTTGAAGGAGAAAAAAAAATGGGAAGATTTATAGTTAGTTTTTTATTGGTGTTTTTTGTTTTATTTACTGAGCATCTTTTTGCTCAAGAAGAAGTAATTGTCAAATCAAGCAGACTTTTAAAAGATAAAATAATTGGATCACAAACGTATATAATTAATAAGGAATACATTCAAGCAAACCCGACAAAATCTATTCCTGATATCCTATCAAAATTACCTGGAATAAAAACGAAAGATCTTAGAGGTGGCGGGTTAGGAGCAAGTCAATCAGTTGATATTAGAGGGTTTGCTGATACAGCAACAAGTAACACTGTAATCTTATTAAATGGCCAAAGACTAACTAATATTGATCTTAGTTTAGTTGATTTCACGACCATACCTAGAGATAGTATTGATAGAATTGAAGTAATCATGGGTAATAGTTCAGTTTTGTATGGTAATAATGCAACGGCAGGTTCAATAAACATAATAACTGATCAATCCATAAGAAAAGGTGACGCACTTAACACCAGTTTTTCAGTTGGTTCTCTAGGAAAGTTTGGGTCATATTTAAGTGGTACAAAAATAAAAAATAATTTTTCCGTTAAAGGAAATCATCATTTAATTTTTTCTGATGGTTACAGAAGAAATAGTGCTCTTAATCAAAATAATGGAGGTTTAGAGCTCTCGTATAAATCTGATTATTATGATTTTTATCTTAATCTAAAATCTCATAATCAATATCAAGAACTTCCTGGAGACGTTGGTGTAAATACAGGTAATTTTCCAAATTCAAATGGTTTTAAAATTGATCCTAGATCTAGCGATACTCCTGAAGATTTTTCCCAAAATAATGGTCATCAATTATTTTACGGGGTATCCTATGATTTAAAAAATTCAAATACCATTATAGTTGATGGATCTTACAAATATAATAAAAGCGAGGGTAAATTTATATCTACAGCATTTCCATCGGCGCTAGATACAAGAATTGCAACTTATCAAGTTAGTCCAAGACTTCTAAGCGGTATAAAAATATTTGGTTTAGATTCTGAAACAATTTATGGACTGGATCTTAGTTATGCTTATTATTACTCTGATCGAATGGAAGGAAACAAGGCATGGTATAAAAAATATAAAGCATCTGATTTGAATTTGGCTCCCTATTTTAATTCAAATATAGGTTTAACTGACAAAGATGATATTTCTGTTGGTTTTAGATACCAATGGAATTGGCTAAGAGCTGGTGATATGAACAATCATTCCGCTTACTCATGGGGATCTACAGGAGAACAAAAGACAATTATTAAACCTGATCATCAGTTTGCATTTCATCTTGGATATCAGAGATTATTAAACGAAAATAACATTTTTACTGTTAAAGGTGGGAGAAGTTTCAGATACCCCAATATTGATGAAAGGATTGGAGCAGGTTTCGTTACAGCAGTACATAATTTTAAATTAGCCTCACAAAAATCAATCGACTTTGAGTTTGGGCACAAATTTCTTATGGATAAATTTCAGCTTCAAACCAATTTTTATTATATCCGACTGTTATCAGAAATTAAATATGATAATGCCTCCTTTTTAAATGAAAATCTTGCCAGAACACATAGATACGGCATAGAAAATAAAATAGATTTTCAATTAAATGAAGATATAAGTTTTTCTAATAGCTTCTCTGTAGCACAATCAAAATACAGAGCAGGGCACAGAAGAGATTTTGATTTAACTGGTGTTCCAGCCTTTAAAAATGTCTCTGATATTGAATTTAAACTATTAGAATACTTTAATTTAATTTCTAGTTTATACTATCAATCATCACAAAGAATGATAAATGATGAAGAAAACTTTCAGGTAGTTCAACCGGGATATTATCTATTAGATTTAGGATTTAGGGGGGCTATTGAGGGTTTTGATTATTCTATGATGTTTAACAATGTTTTAGATAAAAATTACTATCAATATGCTGTTGCCTCAACAAATAATTATAATGTTTACAACACTTATCCATTGGAAGGTTTCAATATGATGTTTACTCTAAATAAAAAATTCTAATGAAGGTATTTTCCTTAAAATTTTTTCTGGTTTCATTAACACTTCATACAATGGTAGGAAGTTTTTTCATTTTTACTAACCAGTCTATAAAGAAACCAGTAGCAAGCATTATTGTCACCGATATCGTTATTGAGGCACCCTCATCAAATGAAAAAAGTATCAGTCAGAGATATATAAAAAAAAAAAATTGAAAATAAAAATGAAAAGACAGCTAAAAAACTTGTAAAAACATCTGAACAAGAAAAAACTAAAAAGTTTTATATCGGATTGCCAGAAAAAAAAGATAAACCACAATTGCTCGTGGAAAAAAATAAAAAAAACATGTTATCTCAAACTAAAGAGAAGTTTAATTCAAAAAAGTTAGATCAAATTAATGATATTGTAATGGTTAAAGCTCCACAAAATCTTAAAATTTTTAAAGAAAGTTTTTTTGACAGAAATAATTCAGACAAACAAAACTCTAAAGTAGATTATAAACTTGGTTCAGTTAATAACCCTCATCCTCCTTATCCCTTGATTGCAAGAAAAAGAGGTTTGGAGGGAAAGTTAATCTTAGATGTAAAAGTAAATAAAGATGGAACTGTCAATAATGTAGTAGTTAAAAAATCCTCTGGTCACCAAATACTTGATAATGTTAGTAAGAAAACAATCAAGGACTGGATGTTTACGCCAGCTCAAAAATATGGAAATGCGATAGAAGATTCAGTTTTGGTGCCGATAAGGTTTATTTTAACTGATTAAATCTGTTTGGCGTCCCCTACGGGATTCGAACCCGTGTTGCCGCCGTGAAAGGGCGGTGTCCTAAACCACTAGACGAAGGGGACAATTAAAGCTTGTAAAAAAATAATATGACTATATATATAGACTTTTTAATTTATATGTAAATTACTTTGTTATGAGAAACATTATATTTTTAAATCTATTTGCATTCATCTGTTTACCCTTCACTACCTTTAGTAAAGAGGCAAGTAACCATTTATGTAATCTCAGAGGTTACGAAATTATTTTTCCTTACGAAGAAGCGATAAGCAAAATTAAATCTAGATTTCATAACCTTCCTAACAAAAGAGAATCTGAGTTAGAAAAATTTAAATTGAGCTTTGAACAAAACTTCCAAGGCATACCATTGTATAAAGAAGCTGGATGTTCAAATGCACGATTATCCGAATATCTCAATTGTCTAATTGCTACAGATGGAAAAGATTGTAGAATTTATTATACACAAATGAGAATTGTCGATTAAAGAATAATATCCTCTAAAAAAAGTTCTATATTCTCCTCACCTCCCCATTTATTCATTGTTAACGTCACAATCAATGCTTTTACGAGACCTTCAGCTTCAATTACGTTTCCAAGATTTGTCCCAACAGAATTAAATGATATTGCTTTTATTCTATTTCCGTAGGCGTTCTCAACAAAGAAAGAAAAATGTTTTTCACCAACTATTCTAGAAAATTTTATGAAGCACTCTTTTATAATAAATTTTGGCTTTGGGTTTCCAATTCCATATGGAGAAAATTTCTCTATTATCTCAAAAAATTTATTATTGATTAAAGACATATTTAATTCAGAATCAAACTCCTTCACAAGATCTTGTTTTTTTTTTTTAAATCTATTTCTGAGACAGACTTTAAGTTCGTTTATCTTTGATCTTTTTATTTTAAATCCACCAGCCATCTTATGTCCACCACCAGAAAGTAAAGTATTATTTTTAACTAGTTCGATAATTAATTGTCCAATATCATAACTTTTAACTGACCTACATGAAGCAATACAAACATCAGTATTTTCAGAAATCACAATTGATGGGATAGAAAATTTCTCAGTAATTCTTGCAGCCACAATCCCAATAACACCTGGGTGCCAATTCTCGTCGTGTACACATATAATATCTTCATCTACGCTTGAAATTTGTTTAAGCGCCTCGATTTCAACCTTTTTTTCTATAGACTTTCTGAGATTATTAAATTCTGAGAGTTTCTGTGAAATTACTGAAGAAATAGATTTATTTTTTGATGTTAATAGGTTTACACTCATCTTCGAATCCCCAACTCTTCCACCAGCATTAATCTTAGGCCCTAGAATAAAACCAAGATGATACTCATTTATTATTTGAGTTATTGAAGAGTTTTCTATTAGACTTTTAATTCCAATATTTGTTGACTTATTTATTATTTTTATACCTTGCTTTACAAATGCTCTATTTAGATTATCCAGCTTAACTAGGTCACAAACTGTTGCTAAAGCGACCAGATCTAAATATTTAATAAGATTTGGAGAAGAATTTAAAAAGTACCTATTTTTTTTTAATTCTCTATTAACTGCAACTATTAAAAAAAATACTACCCCAGTCGCACATAGATTATTTAAAGATGATGTATCTAATTTTTTTTTTGGATTTATTATTGCAAATGCATTAGGTAGAGGTCCGTTTTCAATATGATGATCCAAAATTATTACGTCAATTCCTTCATCAGCTATAAGGTTTATTGAGGATTGAGCAGAAGTGCCACAATCAAGAGTTAAAATCAACTCACATCCCTTCTTTTTTAGACTTTTAAGTGCATCGATATTGGGACCATAACCTTCATTGATTCTATCTGGAATATAATATTCATAAGGTATATCAATTTCACTTAAATAGTTACATAGAAGAGCTGTTGCGCTTGACCCATCAACATCATAGTCTCCAAGGATACCTATTTTTTTATCATCCATAATAAATTCTGTTATTTTTAGTGTTGCCTTTTTCATATCATGCAGAACAAATGGATCAGGGATTATATTTTTGATTTTAGGATTGATAAAGTTTTCAAAACTTGAACTTGAAATTCCCCTGGACACTGCCATTTTTGCAATTGATAAATCTAAATTTAAATCATTCATTATTTTGTTAACTTCAGAGTTAATCAATTCTTTTTCATTCCAATAGAAACCTTTTACTGAGTAATTATTTTTTTGATTATTGTTTTTTTTTGGATCTTGAATTAAGTTTGTATTAAGATTCATATACAAAATTTATCATAAAAAATGGCTAATAAAAATAATATATTGATTGCTCAAGGTGGTGGGCCAACAAACGTAATAAATCAATCTTTAGCAGGTATTATAATAAATGAGAGAAAAAAAAACTCTAATGTCATTGGTTCTATTTATGGTGTTAACGGAATTATTAACAGCAGATTCAAATCATTAAACAATTTTTCTTCAGAAGACCTTAAATTTTTAAGAAATACACCTGGTGCTGCTCTTGGTTCCACTAGAGACAAGCCTGATGCAGGCTATCTTTTAGAAATTTATAATATTCTTAAAAAAAAAAAAATAAATAAATTTTACTATATTGGCGGCAATGATTCGTCAGATAGTTTGAGAATAATTTCTGATTTTGCTAAAAAAAAGAAATATAATCTCCAGTGTATTCATGTTCCAAAAACTATAGATAATGATTTAGTTTTAAATGATCATACTCCAGGTTTTGGCTCTGCTGCAAAATACGTTGCCCAATTATTTTCTGGAGTTAACTATGATGTAAAATCTTTGCCAGGAGTTTATATTGGAGTTGTGATGGGAAGACATGCAGGATTTTTAACTGCGTCAACTTCTTTATTACGAAAAAAAAAAAAAGATGGCCCTCATCTAATTTTCATACCTGAAAATCCATTTGATATAGAATCATTTTTATTGAATGTAAAAAAAGTTTTTTCAAAGTATGGAAGATGTGTGGTCGCAGTATCAGAAGGAATACAAGATAAGAAAAAAAGATTATTTGCTGAGAAAATAAGAAGTATTGAAGAATTCGATGCCCACGGAAATATCCAATTATCCGGATCTGGCATGTTGGGCGACTTTTTAGCGAATGAAGTCAAAAGCAAATTAAAAATCTCCAGAGTAAGGGCAGACACTTTGGGTTACCCTCAAAGATGCTTTCATGGATCAGCATCTGAAGTGGACCAGTTAGAAGCTTACAAAATTGGATTGAAAGCTGTTATGTTTTCATTAAAATATAAGAATTCATTTTCTATTGGAATTAAAGAGAGAAAAGGTTTTACTAAAAAATATGAAGCTCAATTCGTCATTAACTCCTTGGAAGCAATCGCTGGTAAAACAAAGATAATGCCTGAAAAATTTTTTGATAAGAGAAAATTTGATGTTACAAAAGAATTTCTAAATTATAGCAGGCCATTAATTGGAAACAAGTTTACGGAAACTATCTCAATTATTTAAAATCTTCAATTCGTAAGTAAACAGTTTTTTGTCTAATAAAAGAAAGGTTGTCAATCCTTCTTAAAGCCTTCATCATATTTTTTTCTAAGCAGTCATGAGTTGTTATAACGATTGTAGCCTCTGATGAATTTATTTTACCTGTATCCCTCTGTAACATTGATTTCATGGAAATATTAAATTTTTTAAACTCATTTGCTATACCCGAGATCACTCCTGATTTATCATCAGTCGTAAATCTCAAATAATAACATCCTTTCCTATCATCTAAATTAATAATATTATATCTATGTGATATTTTTTTTTCCGAATTATCAAAATTATTTTGAGACAAATTTATGATATCACTCAGAACAGACGTTGCTGTAGGATAAGATCCAGCACCCTCACCCACAAAAAAGCTTTTCTTACAAAAATTAGATTCTACAACTATACCGTTATAAACCCCATCTATCTTTGCAATAAAAGAGTCTTTCGATAATAAACAAGGGTAAACGAAGCACTTAAGATTATTTTTATTTAATTCTGTTAACCCAAGAAGTTTAATCTTATACCCAAGCGTATCTGCAATTTTTAAATCAAGTAAATTAATATTTTGGATACCCTCATTCTTTATTTTTTGCATATCACAACAAAAAGCAAGTGATGATAAAATTGATAATTTATGACTAGCATCAGTTCCATCAATATCAAAAGTTGGATCTGACTCTGCATATCCTAATTTCTTTGCATCTGTTAATATTTTTTTAAATTCTTTATTCGATGAGAGCATCTCACTCAAAATATAATTAGAAGTTCCATTCAAGATTCCATAAATTCTTCTTATTTGATTGGTAATCAAGAACTCATCTATAACTTTAATTATCGGTATGCCACCTGCAACCGCAGCCTCAAATTTTATTTGACATTTATTTAATGAGGTAAGTTCTTTAAGATCGTTCCAATATTTTGAAACAAGCGCTTTATTTGCAGTTACAACATTCTTTTTTTTTTTTAAAGCGTCAAATACAATTAACTTTGAAATTCCAGAATCACCTCCAATTAATTCAACCAAAACATCATAATCACTAAAATTAAGTAGGTATTTAGCATCTTTAAATAAAACTGTATTTTTAAAATATTTTTCATCAATATTAAGCCTTCTTCTTGATGCAATTGCAGAAACTTCGATATTCTTATTTTTATATTTTTTGAGCAAATGCAACAGACCGTTTCCTACAGTCCCAACTCCTGCAATTGCAATCTTTAACTTATTTTTTAACACAAACTAATATATTAAGAAAATTTCAGTTCTTTGATTTGCTTTAGTTCCGGCTGGCATGTTCTCTTTGAACAATGGTTTAGTATCAGAAACAGCTTCAGTAATTAATAAGTTACTAGGAAATTTATATTTTTCTATAAAAACATTTGCGACCGATTGAGCTCTTTTGTCAGAAATAGTAAAATTAACTAATTTATGTTTAGCCAAAGCCATATCCTTAGTTCTCTTACTGGCGTGACCTACAATCTTTATTTTAGCATTTCTTTCTTTAGCAATTTCTGCAATTTTTTTTATCTTTTTAAGTCCAGTAACGTTAACATTACTGGATCCACTATAAAAATTTATAGTTGCAACTCTATACTGAATCTTGTCGTTAATACTTAACTTAGAAATTGTGCTTTGGAAATCATTAAAAGAATCATTTGGGTTTTTTTCAAAATTATTTTCATTTGAATCTAAAACTACTTGTTCCTCTGTCCGTTCCAAAACGGTGCTATCATATTCTTGTGTTGGTGCTGGATCCAATTTTTCATCTGAAAGTTCAAGGGATTGAGTCTCAGTAGTCTCCTGTGTGCTCATATCCATTTCATCAGCCTCTCCTTGAATATCTGAAAGAAGTTGACCAATTTCATCATTTGAATACAAAGCCTCGTCTTCATCATCAGACGACATGTCTGAAACAGATATGCACCCATACACCAGAAATGTTAATAATAATGCAGTATTTTTCAAATATTTCATTTTAATATTACGTTAGTAAATAAAGTATAATTTAAAAATTTAAATCTCAAACTATTTTTTTAAAAATTCTTGACTTAATCTATAATAGACATCCGGTGTATTGATAAGTAATTTTTCTTCCACTTCTGAGATTTTCCTTATAAATTTTGCAGGACTACCTGCCCATAACTCTCTGGCTTTAACTATTGTTCGAGGAGTAATTAGTGCACCGGCAGCAACAAAAGAAAATTCTTCAAGCACTGCCTGATCTAGGATAATTGAACCCATGCCAACCAAAGTATTTGAACAAATCTCACACGCATGTATTGTTGCATTATGACCAATTGTCACATTATCATGAATAATTGTAGGGCTCCCTTTCTTTCCGTTAGCAGAAAAACCATAAGAAGAAACGTGAATAACTGTTCCATCTTGAATATTACATTTTTTTCCAATTCTTATGTGATTAACATCAGCTCGTATTACCGAATTATACCAGATGTTAGTATTATCATCGATAATCACGTCACCAACTATATGCACACCATCTGCGATAAAAACACTATCTTTGACTTTGGGTAATTTATTTTTATATTTTACAAAGTTTGTCATTAAACGAGAGATTCACTTTCATCAAAACCATACATCAAATTCATATTTTGTATTGCTTGTCCAGATGCTCCTTTTACTAAATTATCTATACAACTTAAAATTATAATTTTATTTTTTGAGTAATCTGTGAAAACTTTTATCGCAATATTATTTGTATTTCTTACGTCTTTAATTGATGGAATGTTTGAATCATCATAAATTTTTACGAATGGTTCATCACTGTAGAATTCACGCAAAGTTCTTTTATAATCATCTTCATCACTTTTCTTATCTATGTAAATCGTGGATTGAATACCAGATATTAGAGGTAAAACATGCGGTACAAATGTTAAAGAAACTTTTTTATTTATTTTTTTTAGTTCTTGCTTTATTTCAGGATAATGTTGATGTTGTGTTACACCATAAGCAAAAAAGTTTTCACTTATTTCTGAAAAAAGATTTTGAACTATTGGTTTTTTACCAGCTCCACTTATACCTGACTTAGAATCTGAAATTATATCTTTTATTTGAAATTTTGGTACTTTTAAGAGTGGAATCAGTGGCAGTAAAATTGAAGTTGGATAACAACCAGGATTTGCAATAAACTTCGAGTTCTTAATTTGTTTTCTATAAATTTCTGACAAACCGTACAAAAATTTTTTGTTAAGGCTCTCTGCTTGATGACTACAATGATAAAAACTCTCATAGTCCTTAATTGAGTCAAATCTAAAATCTCCAGATAAATCTATTATCGCTAAATTAGAATCAAGATTAGAAACTATATCATTTTGAAATTTCCTATGGGGCAGACAACTAAATACTAAGTCTATGTCATGAAAATTGAAGTCTTCATAATTTGTTATTTTTATTTTTTTAATCTTTTTTAGGTTTTTAAATAATTGTCCTAACTCCATACCTATCGTTGAATTACCAAACACTCCACAAACATTAACTTTTTTATGCTTATCAAGAAAATTAAGAAGCTTGGATCCAGTATAACCAGATACACCAAAAATACACACATTGAGCGACATAGATTATCTTTTTGAAAATTGAGGACTTCTTCTTGCTTTATGTTTACCGAATTTTTTTCTCTCTACTTTTCGTGCATCTCTTGTTAAAAAGCCTGCTTTCTTGAGTTTCTTTCTAAGAGATGGATCGAGATGAACAAGTGCTCTACTTATCCCATGCCTTAGGGCTCCTGCTTGTCCCGACAACCCTCCACCTGAGACAGTTGAAAAGATCTCTAATTTTTCAAGATTGTCAGTTTTGGATAATGGTTCTTCCAGTATAGTACTATAAATCTTTCTCTTAAAATAATCCTTACTATCTTTTCCATTTACAGTAATTTTATTTGACCCATATTTTACCCAAACTCTTGAAACTGATCTTTTTCTTCTTCCAGTTGCATAGGCTCTTCCAAATTCATCAATTTTTGGAGTAATTGAATCTTCTTCATTTTCTATTGGTACTGATTGCTGCTGTTTTTCTGTTTCAGTCATTAGTTTATTCTATTTTTTCTATTCAAACTTGCAAAGTCTATTTTTTCAGGTTTTTGAGACTCTAAATTATGATTCTGATCTTTGAAAACCCTTAAATTTGAAAGTTGTTTTTTAGACAATGCATTGGAGGACATCATTCTTTCCACTGCTTTTCTTATGATAAATTCTGGGTTCTTTCCTTTTATAATATCTTTGAAGTAGTTTTCCTTTAAACCTCCAGGATACCCAGTATGTTTATAATATTTTTTATCTTTACTTTTATTACCTGTTAACATTACTTTATTTGCATTGACTATTATTACATTATCACCACAATCAAGATGGGGAGTGAAGACAGGTTTATGTTTCCCTCTCAAAATTGAAGCAACTTTTGCTGCCAGTCTTCCCAAGACCAAACCTGAAGCATCAATAACAAACCACTTTTTTGATATTTGACTTTTTTTTAAACTATAGGTTAACATAATCTTAGCAAAATAACTTAATAAACCATGCTGTCAACATGAAAACAAAGATTTATGAGTTTTTTTTTGCCCAATTTAGATATTTGGCGTTAACGTCATTAATCAGTATTTCTGCAATAAATGGAACAGAATAATCGTGGTATTTTTCTAGTAATTTGTAAAAATTGGATTTATTTAAAAAGGTTTTAACTAGCAAAATTGATTCTGTCGTGGTTTCTATATTTTCCTGCTCTTTGTAAAAACTCTCTACATTTTTAATGATATTCACACAAAATATTTGTTTTTCCAAAAGTAATTTTTTTGCTAACTTTTTTGATAGTGAATTCGTGCATGTTGTATAGAAGATTTTGATTTTCATTTTATCTTTGGTCGGGGCGACTAGATTCGAACTAGCGACCTCCCGCCCCCCAGACGGACGCGCTAAACCAGACTGCGCTACGCCCCGATTTATATTCTTGATTTAATTTCATCGATAAGTGCCTTAATTTCAGATATGATTTTCTTTTTTTTATCTTTTTTTTTTAATTCATTTTTTAAGAAAATTTTTGCGCCTTCAATCGAGAATTTCTGTTCATATAAAAGTGACTTAATTTTTTCTAATATTTTGAGTTGACTCTCATTGTAATATCTCATTCCGTTAGGTTTTTTTATAGGGTTTAGAGGAGAAAATTTTTTTTCCCAAAATCTTATAACATGAATTGGGATATTTAATTGCTCTGAAACCTCTCCAATTTTTCTTAAAGCATCATTTGGTTTCATCTTTATCCTCAATATTTGAGTTTATTAGATTTATTAAAAAATCAGAAGGTTTAAATTTAACTACATTTCTTTCAGAAATAATCACCTCTTGCCTAGTTTTTGGATTCCTCCCAATTCTTGGCTTTTTATTTTTAATTTTGAAAATTCCAAAATTTACTATTTTTACGTCACTGTGGTTTTTTAACTCAAAAAAAATTACCTCCAAAAATGACTCCAAGAAATATTGGCATTCTTTTTTAGAGAGACCAATGCTTTCATTCAAATGATTTATAACCAAAGATTTTGTGACTACCTTTTTTGACATTCTTCAATTATATATTTCAAATCTTCAAAATACAACTACCCCAGGTCAGTCCACCTCCTATTGCACATAGTGCTAAAATATCTCCCTTTTTAATTTTACCATCATCAATTGAACTGGAAAGAGCTAACGGTATTGATGCAGCTGATGTGTTTGCATGATATTCAACCGTGCTTATAGTTTTTTTATTACTAATGCCGATTTTTTTTGCTGTGCTGGTTATTATTCTTTGATTAGCTTGATGAGGAATGAACCAATTTACGTCATTTATATTTAATTCACACTCATTTAAAGCTTCAAACGTAGCTTCAGATAACTTGTTTACAGCTTGTTTGAATATATCTTTGCCGTTCATTCTTATTTTTCCAACCATCTGGTTTTTAGACGGGCCACCATCACTGTATAAGCTTTCATGCCATGAACCATCCGAATATAATTTTGTAGATAATATTCCCTCGTTCTTGTCAGTTGGTCCTAATACAACTGCTCCAGCCCCATCTCCGAACAAAACGCATGTCCTCCTATCCTTCCAATCCACAATTTTAGATAAAGTTTCAGCTCCAATTACCAAGACATTCTGTGCTTTTTTACATTTAATTAATGAATCAGCAATTTGGATAGAGTAAATAAACCCTGAACAAACTGCTTGAATATCAAATGCGCCGATATTTTTCATACCAAGTTTTGTTTGTACTTTTGTTGCTGTAGATGGGAATGTATTATCCGGGGTAGTTGTCGCTAAAATTACGCAATCAATATCTTTACTTACTAAATTAGCCGACTCAAGGGCCTTGATAGATGCTTTAATTGCCAAATCAGAGGTTAATTCGTTTTTTTCGGCTATATGTCTTTGTTTTATTCCTGTTCTAGAAAATATCCACTCATCTGAGGTTTCTACAAATTTTAAGAAATCATCATTATTTAGAATTTTCTCTGGAAGAAAATAACCATGACCTAAAATTTTAGAGTTTAAAAGCATTTATTAATCTAATTTTAATTTTTTTTCAATTTGATTAATATACGAGTTTTCTATTAATGAGACTGCAACACCAATCGCATTACAAAAACCAAATGCATCTGTGCCACCATGACTTTTCACTACTATTCCATTAAGACCAAGAAGAACTGCACCATTATATTTTCTAGGGTCAATTCTGGTTTTAAATCTATTTAACGCTGGCCGAGACAACAAATAGCCAACCTTTGATATTATAGAACTTTTATAAGAGTTTTTTAAAAAGGTAAAAATAAGTTCCGCAACTCCCTCTGCAGTCTTCAAAGCAATATTACCAGAAAAACCGTCAGTAACCACAACATCTACGACACCCTTATTTATATCATTTCCTTCAACAAATCCGCAAAAATTTATTTTTTTTGCAATTTTACTTAAATCAGAATGAGTTTGTTTAACAACATTATTTCCCTTTATGAGTTCAGAACCAACATTTAAGAGACCTATTCTAGGATTTTGTATGCCAAGAACAGTCTGAGAAAAAATATCTCCCATCAAAGCAAATTGCACTAAATTATCATTAGAGCAGTCGACATTAGCACCTAGATCAAGAATCACTGTCTGACCTTTCAACGTAGGCATTAAGCCAGCAATAGCTGGTCGACTTATTCCATTTAATGTTTTCAGGACAAATTTAGAAATTGCCATCAAGGCTCCTGTATTACCAGCTGATACAAAACCATCAGCAATATTGGATGAAACATCGTTAATTCCAAGTCTCATACTTGATTTTTTTAACTTTCTAAGAGCGGTTACTGGTTCATCATCTGATTTGATGCACTCCTCAGTGTGTATAAATTCATAATTCGCAAATCCATTTTTTTTTAACTGCGGTCGAGATTTTGAAATATCTCCAAAAAGCTTGAATCGAACATTAGGATATATCTTTGAGGCCATTGCAACACCCTCTAGAGTTGCATCGGGCCCCTGATCTCCCCCCATAATGTCAATGGCCAATACTGTTTGTTTCAATATTTATCCTTGTTTTAATCTTGAGATCCCAATTCTTGGTCAGTGTCTTCAGACTCTGTTTTATTAACTATCTCTTTTTTATTGTAATATCCGCAGGATGCACATATGTGATGGGAAAGTTTAAATTCACCACAGTTTGGACACTCCATTGGGTTTGCCTTATACATGCTATGATGAGATCTTCTTTTTCCTCTTCTTGATGGGGTTGTTTTTCTTTTTGGAACAGCCATTTTGTAATCTTATAAATTAGTAATCTTGACTTTTACATAAAAAATTTATAAATAACAATATCTTTTTTTTATTCTTAAACTATTCTTAAATAAAAAAGTTCATGTTCCAAAATTCATTTTCATCAAGTTTCATTAATTGAGATATATTTTTTTTTATATATTTCTCTAAAAAATTTGGGTCTGATAGAGATTTAAAATCTTTTTTTATGATATTTTTTAAACCTGTATTTTTTTTTCTTACTATTTTATCAAAAACATCTGAATATTTATAAAGTTTTCCATAAAAGTTTCCTATGATAAGTCTAATTTTTTTTCTTAAACTTGTTTCTGAACCACCAAGTTCAATTACCAAACCCTCTAAGTCTTTGATATATCTGTTTATTAAATAATCAATATTTTTATCTTCAAAATTTTTGGTTTTCATATACCAAAGAATCAAAATGAAATTGATTTGAAAAAAATCTATAAAAAAATATACATCTTTATTTTTTTGTTTTAAAAAAAAATATTGTTTTGATTGTTCACTGATTTTACTGTAAATATTATTTAGTTTTCTTTTTTTTGAATTTAAAAATATCATTATGAAAAAATTATTATTTGTTATTTTAATTACATTCTTATCATCTTGTGCTTCAAAAAAAATTGTAAATGGAAATCTACCTGATTCTGAAAAACTTTCGATTTTAAAAGTAGGAAAAGATAACAAAGATTCTGTAGCAAATATACTTGGTGAACCTTCGTTTTCTGGTACTTTAGGTGATAATTCGTTTTATTATGTTGGGACATTACGTTCAAAATTTGCATTTATGAAATCAAAAATCAGAGAGCAATATATCTTGGAATTAAAGTTTGATAAATCAAATAAATTAAAAAATATTTTCTTTTATGATAAATCACAATCAACAGAAGTAGCTATGTCATCTCTTGAAACAAAAAGTGGAGGGGCCAAACAAGGTTTTTTTCAGCAAATTCTGGGTAATTTTGGGGTTCCTGGTATGAAACGAGGTGGTCCTATTTTAGGTAGTGGTAAAGCTGATGACTAAATCTAAAATTTTAATCAGTATACATAAAATTTGAAATTAAAATAATACGATCTTAAGTCAACATTGACAAAAGAAGAATTGAAACGATGTTTATAATTTTAATCATCGGGTTGATTGCTGGACCAGCTGTGTCTTTGTAAGGATCGCCAACAGTGTCTCCTGTGATTGCAGCTTTATGAGCATCAGAATTTTTTCCACCAAAATTTCCATCCTCTATATATTTTTTGGCATTGTCCCAAGCTCCTCCTCCAGAGGTCATTGAAATTGCCACAAATAGCCCTGTAACTATGGTACCCAAAAGCATTGCACCTAGAGTTGTAAAAGCTGGAGCAGCTTCACCCGCAATTATAAAGATTAAATAATAAGTGATGAATGGTGCTAAGACTGGGAGCATTGAAGGTAAGATCATTGCAATGATGGCCTCTTTTGTTAGGATATCTACAGCTTTTCCGTATTCAGGTTTTGATTTTCCGGTCATTATACCTTTGTTTTCTGCAAATTGTCTTCTGACCTCATTCACAATTTTTTCTGCTGTTCTACCTACCGCAGTCATTCCCATAGAACCAAACAAAAAGGGTAACATTCCACCTATAAGCAGTCCAACAACAACGTAAGGATCATCCAAGGAAAATTTCACATCAAGATTAGGAAAATAATATTTTAGGTCCTGCGTGTATGCGCCAAACAGAACTAAGGATGCAAGTCCAGCCGAACCAATTGCATAGCCTTTGGTAACTGCTTTTGTTGTATTACCTACAGCATCAAGTGCGTCAGTAGTTTTTCTTACATTCTCCGACAAATTCGACATTTCGGCAATGCCACCAGCGTTATCAGTCACTGGGCCATACGCATCTAACGCTACTATCATACCTGCAAG
>MDTG01340319.1_pt1 | contig 18951 bp, 15 predicted proteins | sample 811421 | NCBI WGS metagenome assembly MDTG01 (sample SAMN05326645, study PRJNA326480) | marine metagenome | isolation source: seawater | place: Pacific Ocean: South East | collected 2011
CTCTAAACAAAATCCATATCTCTTTTCATAGGTTTTTTCTTTCTTAGATTTTAGTGTCCCATCAAGAAAATTTCCTGTGTAAAATTGAATTCCAGGTTGGTCAGTAAAAACCTCCATTTGTATTCCAGTTTTTAAACTCTTGGCCTCTGCAACTTTTCTAACATTTCCCTGATAATCATTGAGAACCCAACAATGATGATAGCCAATTCCATATTCAAGTTGACTATTGGTGTTGTTAATGTCCATTCCAATTTTTTTAAATTTATTAAAATCAAAAGGAGTATTTTCAACTTTTCGGATTTCTCCAGTAGGGATTAGGCTTTCTGTAACAGGAAGATATGAGTCGGCATTAATATATAGCAAATGATCCAAAATATTTCCTGAACTTTCGCCTGCTAGATTAAAATATGAATGTTGAGTAAGATTAACAACTGTAGTTTTATCAGTCTTAGCTTCATATTTAATTTTTAACTCATTTTCGTTATTTAAAGTATAAGTAACCGTAACATCTAAGTTTCCTGGGTAACCCTCTTCCAAATGTTTTGAAAAATAATTAAGTTTAATCCCGACCATATTAGTGTCTTTAATTTCTTTAACTCCCCATATAACTTTATCAAATCCTTTTAATCCCCCATGGAGTGAATTTCTTCCATTATTTTTATTTAATTGATACTCTTTTTTTTCAATTTCAAATTTTCCATTAGCAATTCTATTCCCATACCTGCCAATTATTGAGCCAAAATATGGATGACCATTCAAATATTGATCTAAATCATCAAACCCTAAAACAATATCCCTTATTTTACCCTGAGAATCCTCTAAATTGATATTTGTAATAATACCTCCATAATTAATTATATCAACGGACAGTTTACTATTGGAGAGTTGATACTTGTATACTTCTTCTCCATCGGGTAAAACCCCAAAATTACTTTTAAGAATTTTCATTTCAATATTTTTATTAGAATTACAGGAGCATAAAATACTTATGCAAGTAAAAACAAGAGTTAATGTTATTGTATTTTTCAAGATTTATAAAATTAAGATTCAAAGTTAACTTTAAATATAATTTTTTTTAAATAAAACTTGAGAGTAAGAAATAAAAAAGTTGAAATCTAATTTTGTAGTATTTTCGGGCTCTAGCAAAGGAATATTTGACATGTGATGGATTGACTCAAGAAAAGTTTGATTAGATGATGGGGTAATCTTATCTCTCACAGACAGACAAACAAGCAGACAAGCAAAATATTGGATTCTGTCTTTTTTATTTTACATTTAATATTATATTTGCCAACTGTTATTTGACTTTTCGAAATAGATCTACTTTTAGCATATTTGTAATTTATTATGTGATTTTACAAATTGATTAGATATGTATTTTAAGAGTAAATCATTTCTAAGGCACTATAAACAGCACTTATTCCTCCTTAGCTCAGTTGGTTAGAGCATCTGACTGTTAATCAGAGGGTCCTAGGTTCGAGCCCTAGAGGGGGAGCTAGCGAAACCGCTACACTACACTAATCAAATTAAGCCCTTCACTAGAGTGAGGGGTTTTTTCTTATATAAAGTATGGGCTTTAACTTTCTTCTAACGCTTTTAACCTTTCAATTAATGGAGGATGTGAATAATGAACAAAAACATAAAATGGATGAGGATACAAATTAGATAAACTATCCACAGATAATTTTTTTAGAGCTAATGCTAGATCTTTACCACTATATTCTTTCTTGGCAAATTCATCAGCTTCAAATTCATTTTTTCTACTTAAAAAATTCATGAAAACGCCAATTATCAAACCGATAGGACTAAATAATATTGAAAAAATTATTAGTCCCAAATGAAAAGTTAATATTTCACCTCCTAATGAATTTATTAATGAAGCATTACTAAGACATAATTCAAAAAGATATGTAATTAATCCAATTTGAATTATTGATAAAATTAAACTTTGAAAAATATGTTTTTTTTTGTAGTGTCCAACTTCATGGGCTAGGACAGCAACCAATTCCTCTTCGGTATGTTTTTCAACAAGCGTATCATATAGAGCTATAGTTTTTTTTGGACCAATTCCTGAAAAATATGCATTTGCTTTTGTAGATCTTTTAGATCCATCAATTATAAATATATTGTTGATCGAGTACCCAATTTTTTTCGAAAAATCATTTATTTTTTCTTTCAAACTAGATTCTTTAAGAGGAGTTAACTTATTGAAAATAGGAACAATTAAAGTAGTATAAAACATATTCATGAAAATGATGAATATAGATAATCCAATCCATAAGTAAATCCAAAATCCACTCACAAAATTATTATAAAGAAAAAGAGAGGCATAAAGCAATAATCCTCCGATTAAAGCTCCTAATAGTATCCCTTTAATTTTATCTAAAAAAAAAGTTTTTAAAGTTGTTTTATTAAAACCATATTTTGTTTCAATGTTAAAAGTTGAATAGTATTGAAAAGGAAAGGAAATTATTGTGTTAAATAAATAAAATGTCATTAAAAAAAGAGAAGATTGGATAAATGAATTTTGATAATTTGAAGCAAAATAATCACTTACAAAGCCATAAATTCCAAAATATAATAGTAAGAAAGTAATTAGAAAACTTAGAGACGAAGAAAAAAAGCCAAGCTTTCCAGTTTCCTTTTTATAATTTTTGGCTTTAATATATTTTTCCTTACTGTAAAAATCTTTTAAAGAATCAGGAATGCTATCATTCCAGTTTTTATCATTAATATAAGACAGGATTGATGAAAATATATAGTTAAATATTAATAATGCGATTAATATAAAAAGCCATTTTTCAGAGGTCATAATATGTATATTATATTATTTTAAATGCAATAATAAGTAAAAATATTCTTAATTAAATTATTAATTTCAACACATGGTTAATCAATTTGAAATAAAAATTCCTCCACATAAAAGAGGGTTTCACTTAATTAGTGAAATTGTTTTTAGCAAATTACCAAATTTGACTGGAATAGTTCACGTTTTTATAAAACACACCTCTGCAAGTCTAACTATTAATGAAAATGCTGATTATACTGTGAGGGAAGATTTTGAATCTCATTTTAATAAAATGGTTCCGGAATCAGCAAAATATTTCAAGCATACGATTGAAGGGTCTGATGATATGACTTCACATATAAAAAGTAGTCTTTTAGGATCTTCGGTTTCATTTCCTATAAAAAAAGGCATCCCACAACTTGGCATTTGGCAAGGAATTTATTTATGTGAACATAGAAATAATGGAGGATCTAGAAATATTGTTATCACAATTTTTGGAAACTAAAACACATTCACTTTAATAAATTATTATATTTAAGACCATGCTGCCAGATTGTTTTAAGACATTACTTTTTTTATTTCTAACTAATCCTTTATGTTTTGGTCAACAAAATTATGAACAGAAAATCCCAGGAACAGAAAAAACTATTTCGATGGTTTTTATCCCTGGAGGAGATTTTACTATGGGAAGTGCTAGAACAGAAAAGGGACATTTTGCAGACGAAGCTCCTCAGCATCAAATAAGTATTTCACCATTTTGGATGGCAGAATTTGAGATTACTTGGGATCTATACACTCTGTTTATGGAACGTAAAATCGATACTTATCAAACAAATACGAATGATGCACAAGAGGTTTTTCTGGATGTAGATGCAGTTAGTGGTGCCACAACACCTTATGTAGACATGAGCTTTGGAATGGGGACTGATGGCTATCCTGCTATATGTATGACACATCTTGCTGCTGTAAAATTTTGTGAGTGGCTATCAGCTATGACTGGAAATTTTTATCGTTTACCAACTGAAGCAGAATGGGAGTATGCATGTAGAGCTGGAACTACTTCAGCTTATTCATTTGGAGAAACCAGTGAAAATTTATCTGAATACGCATGGTATAGTGATAATTCTGAGGGTACATATCATAAAGTAGGTCAAAAAAAACCAAATGATTGGGGGCTTTTTGATATGCATGGTAATGTGTCAGAATGGACACTTGATGCATATGAAATAAACACTTATCGAAATCGTCAAATGAAAGATGCAGAAAACCCATACGTGTCTCCTACAAAAACTTATCCAAGGGTAGTTCGTGGAGGCTCATGGGTAGATCGTCCGACTAGATTAAGAAGCGCTACAAGAAGAGGGTCGTCAAAAAAATGGAAGCAAAGAGATCCTCAAATACCTAAAAGTTTATGGTGGCATACCGATGCTCCTTTTTTAGGGTTTCGTATATTAAGGCCTTTAAATGCTCCATCAGCAGAAAATCAAAAAAAATATTGGAATTAAACAACTGAAAAATATATCTAATGAAAAAACAAAACAATTCACGAAGAAACTTTATAAAAACTACCAGTATAGCTACTGGAGGAATTTTAACTACTTCTATTCCATTAGATATTATGGCTCCAGGCTTGGGAAATAAAAAATTAAAACTAGCATTAATTGGATGTGGTGGTCGTGGATCTGGTGCGGCTGTTCAGGCGTTAACTGCCGATCCCGATGTTGAGCTTGTTGCAATGGCAGATGCTTTTTCTGATCGAATTGAAAAAAGTTTAAAAGGAATCCAAGAACACTTTGGTGAAGAAAAAAAAATCAACGTCAAAGAAAAAAATCGTTTTATTGGGTTTGACGCTTATAAGAAGGCTATTGACATAGCTGATGTAGTTATTCTTACAACTCCCCCAGGGTTTCGTCCCTATCATTTTGAATATGCTATAAATAATGACAAGCATGTTTTTATGGAAAAACCATTAGCTACTGATCCTGTAGGAATTAGAAAAGTTCTATCAGTAGCTAAAATAGCTAAAGAAAAAAGACTAAATGTTGTAGTTGGATTACAACGTCATTATGAAAAGAAATACACTACCCTTTTAGAAAAAGTTCGCATGGGAACGATCGGAAAAATTCGTGGGGGTCAAGTATATTGGAATGATGCTGGAGTTTGGGTACGCAAAAGACAAGCGGAACAAACTGAATTGGAGTATCAAATGCGAAATTGGTATTATTTCAACTGGTTATGTGGAGACCACATCCTAGAGCAACATATTCACAATATTGATGTCGCTAATTGGTTTATTGGAGAATATCCTATAGAAGCACAAGGTATGGGAGGTCGCCAAGTCCGAAATGGAATTGAACATGGAGAAATATTTGACCATCATTTTGTTGAATACACCTACCCTAGTGGAGCTGTGATTTCTAGTCAATGCAGACATCAACCGGGAACCATGAGTCGTGTAGATGAAGTTTTTCAAGGCACTAAAGGTAGTATTACACTTGGTAAAGGCTTGATTAAAGATTTAGAAGGAAACGACCTATTTAATTATCCTAAAAATTGGGGTGAAGATCCAAACCCATATCAAGTAGAGCATGATCGTTTATTTGCTTCCATACGAAATGGAGAAGTGATTTCTGATACAGAAAATGGAGCAAAAAGTACTTTGACTGCCATTATGGGGCGAATGGCAACCTATTCTGGAAAAAAGATCAGCTGGGAACAAGCGCTTAATTCAAACCATCAGTTAATGCCAGAAAAAATGACCTGGAAAAGTAAACCTCCAGTTGTTCCAAATAATTTAGGCCAATATACAATTCCACACCCAGGAAAAACAACTTTTGAATAAAATGGATAGAAGAGCATTTACAAATAGCACAGCTTTAGCAACGATAGGTCTTAGTTTTCCAAAATTATGGGCTTCTAATACTCCCAAAAACATACCATATAATTATAATCTAAAATATGCTCCTCATCTCGGTATGTTTGAAAATCATGCAGGAAAAAATCCTATAGATCAACTTCATTTTATGGCTGATCAGGGATTTAAAGCTTTTGAGGATAATAGTATGCAAAATCGTCCAGTTAAAATTCAAAATAAGATAGCAAAGGTTATGGATGAAAGAGGAATCAGTATGGGGGTATTTGTTGCCCACACCATTTATTGGCAAAAACCTAACCTAGCTAGTGGAGACTCAAATAAGCGACAAGAATTTTTAAATGAAATTAAAGCGGCTATCCCCGTAGCAAAAAGAGTTAATGCAAAATGGATGACAGTAGTTCCAGGACATTTGGATTTACAAATTAATATGTCCTATCAAACTGCAAATGTTGTTGAAACCTTGAAACAAGCCAGTGCAATTCTTGAGCCTCATGGTTTGATTATGGTATTAGAGCCTTTAAATTTTAGAGATCATCCAGGATTATTTCTATCTGAAAGTCCCCATGCATATGCCATTTGTAAAGCAGTAGACTCTCCTTCATGTAAAATTCTTTTCGACATATATCATCAACAAATTCAGGAAGGCAACTTAATTCCCAACATAGAAAAATGTTGGGACGAAATAGCCTATTTTCAAATTGGAGATAACCCAGGGAGGAATCAACCCACAACAGGTGAAATAAATTATAAAAATATATTTAAATATATTTATGAAAAAGGATATAAAGGTATTTTAGGTATGGAGCATGGTAATGCTAACGCAGGGAAAGCAGGTGAACTAGAAGTAATTAAAGCCTATCAAAATGTTGATAGATTCATATAATACTAATCTTCATTATTTCAAAAATAAACACGCCTCTATAAAAAAATTAATAGTTAGTTTAATATATGCATTCGCTGTTATCTTGCTTGACATAATAAGATTTGAAATTCTTAGCTTTTGAATCCATACAGCCACAAAGATTTAAAAGTTTTATGTTCTTAAAATCTATAGCATGACTTTCCGCCTGTAAAGCAATATATCCAGAATTTAAAATCTCACCATCTTTTGATAACCAATAGTCTCCACTTTCTATTCCATTAGAAGTCCAGTCATTATCTCCCAAAAGTGGATTAACAAATCCTCCTCCAATTTGAGGATTCTCATATTTTAAAACCGTATCATTTTCAATTATATGAATTATTTCCTTGCCTCCATACACAACAACTTCAGCGCTTACCCATTGGTCTCCATGATAAGTTTTTGAATTAGAGTTTATACAGTGAGTATAATCTATTTTGTTGTTAATCACTACGGCTGTTCCTGGAGTACAAACATTTCCCGTAGTTCTCTCTCCCTTATCTAAACCCCCTAATAGTTGAATTTCAATTGAAATTGGAAAAAACTGACCAAAGTCATTACTTTCAGCCGATTGAGAATGGAGCATAATTCCACTATTTCTGATATTCCATCCTGCACCTCCCTTAACTTGTTCCCCCAAGAACCTGTAATCAAAACGAAGTTTATAAAAGGAAAATGGTTTTTCATAGTAAAGATGTGCGTAAGAATTATCAAAATTTCTATAATCATCATAAACAACACGAATCATGCTGTCCTGAACTCTAAAAGTATTTTTATAATTAACATTTAATTTTTGATTTGCAAATTTAATCTTCCAATTATTTAAATTAACTCCATTAAATAAAGGCTCCCATTGTTCAATTTCGATTTTTGAATTAGTTTTACATGCAAAAACAAAAAGTAAAAAAACGTATGTTATTAGTTTATTATGCATTTATCTTTTAAGTCAAATTTAAATAAATTATGTTCATAAGATCATTTATAAATTTAATCATACAATATATGTTATCTTGCTTTTAAAATGTATGTATGGCAGAAAAAATGATTCGAGAAAAAGACGTTTATAAAGGATGTTTTTTTACAGGCTGTTTGTGTTTTATTTTTGGAAGCCTACTGCTTTTTATTTACATATTTTGGTAATTAAATTTAGCTATTCTATCTTTTTAATTATTCTACAGCTAAGATTAAAACATTACCTTGCCGTTATAAGTGAAAAATTAGATGCAAGAACAGCAAAATGCCAAAGGCTCTTATATTAACCTGTTACTTTTAATTTTATCTGGAGAAGCTATTTTTATTCTTCCATATGTTTTAGCTAGAGTTTTTAGACCAACATTTTTAGATGTCTTTGCTTTATCTAACTTTGAGCTTGGTAGTCTTTTCTCTGTATATGGAACTATTGCATTATTATCCTATGTCTATGGTGGTGTATTGGCAGATAAGTTTTTGCCTAGAAAGCTAATTGCACTTTCAATGTTTTCAACTGCTCTAGGTGGAATAGTTTTAGCTACATTCCCTTCATATTTAACATTACAAATTTTATTTGGGTACTGGGGTTTTACTACTGTATTTTTATTTTGGGGGGCTATGATAAAAGCAACGAGATTGTGGGGTGGATCAATAAGCCAGGGACAAGCCTTTGGATTTTTAGATGGAGGAAGAGGTCTAGTCGCAGCTTCTATGAGTAGTATTGGTGTTTTTATATTTTCATTGATTTTAACTACTGATATTCAATCTGCAAATATAAACGAACGACAAGAAGCATTTAGGTATGTTATTTTATTCTCCTCTTTTATGGTTGCTCTTATTGGTGTTTTTGTCCTTCTTTTTATGAAATCAGAAACAGAAAAAAAGATTAGTGCATCAGCAAAATTTAATTCATTAGATGAGATTAAGGTTGTAATTAAGCTTCCAGCAGTATGGTTATTGATGATTATTATAATGTCGGCTTATGTAGGCTATAAGCTAACCGATATATATTCCCTTTACGCTTCAGACGTAATGCTTTATAATCAAATTGATGCTGCTGAGGTTGGAGCTTTACAATTGTATTTACGACCAATTGTTTGCGTAATTATAGGTTTGTTAGCAGATCGAACTAGTGGGACAAAATGGATAATTACAGGTTTTATTATTATGTTAATTGGTGCTATTATTTTTAGTTCTGGAATTATTAAATCTAATATGGAATTAGTTTTTATGTTATCACTAGTTGTAATTGCTATGGGAACATATGCTGCTAGAGCTCTTTATTTCGCTGTTTTTCATGAAGGTAATATTCCTATAGCTTTAACAGGAACAGCTGTTGGTGTTGTTTCAGTAATTGGATATACCCCTGATATTTTTGCTAGTCCAATTATGGGATTCTTATTAGATCGCTACCCAGGAATTCTTGGTCATCAATATGTTTTTGGTATGCTAGTAATATTTTCAATCCTAGGATTAATAGCTTCAATTAAATTTTATAAACTCACTAAAGAAATTAATTCTTAATACTCATTTAAGTTTTTTTATTTTGATATAAAACTTTGAATATGAGTCTGATTTATTTACTTTAATAGATGATTAATTTTTTAAATCCAACACTCAATAATTATTTGTGAAAAAAAAAGAAGTTTTTATCATATCTGCAATTAGGACACCTCTTGGAAGTTTTGGAGGAGTGTTTTCCAATCTGTCTGCCACAAAGCTTGGATCAGAGGCGATTATAGGTGTTTTAAAAAAATCTAACCTAAATCCTAAAAATATTAATGAAGTTTTTATGGGGAATGTCTGCTCAGCAAACCTTGGTCAAGCTCCAGCTAGACAAGCAGCATTAGGAGCTGGAATTCCTGATACTGTTCCCTGTACTACAATTAATAAAGTTTGCTCCTCAGGAGCAAAGTCAATTATGTTAGGGTCGCAAAGTATTTTACTTGGGCAGAGCGATATTGTAATTGCTGGAGGAATGGAAAATATGTCCAGGATTCCCTATTATATCCCAAAAGCACGTTACGGCTATAAGTATGGAAATTCAGAATTAATTGATGGATTACATAAAGATGGTCTGTTAGATCCTTTCAGTGAATTATCAATGGGTGTTTTCGCTGATAAAACTGCTGAGAAATATAATATTTCTCGTCAACAACAAGATGAATTTGCCATTCGCTCCTATAAAAATTCTGCACATTCAAATAATAGTGGGATTTTTGCTAATGAACTTGTTGAAGTTAGTATTACTCAAAAAAATGGCGAGCAATTATTAATTAACAAGGACGAAGAATATAAAAATGTAAACTTTGAAAAAATTCCAAAGCTAAAAGCTGCATTTTCCAAAAATGGAACAGTAACTGCAGCAAACTCCTCAACAATGAATGATGGTGCGTCAGCATTAATTTTAGCTAGTGCTAAGGCAATAAAAAAACACAACTTAAGCCCTATTGCAAAAATTTTATCTTTTGCCGATTCAGCTCATGCCCCAGAATGGTTTACAACTGCACCAACAAAAGCAGCACCAAAAGCATTAAAAATTGCAAAAATGACAACAGATGATGTTGATTACTTTGAGGTTAATGAAGCTTTTTCTGTTGTTCCTCTGGCTTTTAATAAAATATTGGATATAGATATTAATAAGGTTAATGTTCATGGAGGAGCAGTTTCTTTAGGGCATCCTCTTGGAGCTTCAGGAGCTAGAATTGTTGCCACTCTTTCAAATGTGCTCAAAACTAGAGATGCAACCATTGGTTGTGCATCAATTTGTAATGGAGGTGGAGGCGCTAGTTCAATTGTTATTGAAAGGGTGTAAGTTTATTAGTTCATTATTTAGTCTATCTGCTATAAAATTAATTTTGTAAAATTATTTAAAGCTATTAATATGCATTGTATAATATTATTTCGAAATACAAGATTATTTTTGTTAAATTCAAAATAAGATGATAAATCGAATTTTAATTCTTCTGTTTATATTCACATCTTTTCTCTATTCTCAGGGAAACACAAATTCTATTGAACTAGATGCAAATGGAGTCACCATTAAATGTTTAGGTTCTGATACTGGATACACTCAAAATATAGCTGGAAAAGAATATACTGTAGTAGACAGGGCTTCTTTAGAATCAATAATTTCTAGTCTTGGCGATGTAACGTGTGTTTGTACTTCAAATATTACAGATATGTCAGAGCTATTCATGAGTTGGCCTTCATTCGATCAAGATGTTGGAAATTGGGATACCTCTGGAGTGACCAATATGAAATCACTTTTTAACAATGCCCAGTTATTTAATCAAGATATCAGTAAATGGAATACTTCCAATGTTACCAATATGGAAAAAATGTTTTATAACAATCAAATTTTTAATCAAGAGATTGGAAATTGGGATGTATCTAATGTCACCACAACCCAAGAAATGTTTAAAGGTGCAACTGTTTTTAATGGAGACATCGGACCTTGGATTACATCGAGTCTAAGTAATATGAGTAGTATGTTTCAAGATGCGAGTTCATTTAATCAATATATAGGAAATTGGAATACTTCTAACGCTGTAAATATGGATTCAATGTTTAGAGGAGCTACAAGTTTCAATAAGGGGATAGGGACTTGGATCACCTCAAATGTAAATTTGATGGGACATATGTTTGCCGGAGCAACTTCTTTTAATCAGGATATAGGTGATTGGATTACCACAAATGTCATAAATATGTCAGGAATGTTTAATGGAGCATATGTTTTCAATCAAGATATTGGAAGATGGAATACCACAAATGTAACATCAATGCAAGGAATGTTTATTGGTGCTGAAAATTTCAATAAAGACATAGGAGAATGGGAAACCTCAAATGTAATAGATATGAGCGGAATGTTTAACCTAGCAAAATCGTTTAATCAGGATATAGGAGGCTGGAAAACTTCAAGCGTAAACACAATGCTAAACATGTTTTGGGGTGCTGAAAATTTTAATAAGAATATAGGTGACTGGAATACTACAAATGTGACCAATATGTCTGGAATGTTTAAAAGGGCATTTGCCTTTAATCAAGATATTGGTTCTTGGAAGACCTCTAATGTAAAATATATGAATGAAATGTTTATGAATGCTTCGGTTTTTAATCAAGATCTAGGAGACTGGGAGACTTCTAATGTGTTAATAATGGAAAATATGTTTTGGAGAGCAACAAATTTTAATGGAGATATAGGAAATTGGAAAACTTCAAAAGTAACTAACATGTACCAAATGTTTGATAATGCAAGTTCTTTTAATAAAAATATTGGAAGCTGGAATACTTCAAGTGTAACTAATATGGGAGGAATGTTTTCTCAAGCATCAATTTTTAATCAGGATATAGGGGGGTGGAATACTACTAATGTGACCAATATGTCAGGAATGTTTAAAGATGCTACCGCATTTAATCAAGATTTATCAAATTGGTGTGTGATTTATATTTCTCCAGAACCACCAGATTTTTCAACAAACTCCGCCCTTCCTCAACAAAATAAACCCAATTGGGGAGGTTGTCAAAATACCGTTAATCCTAATATATATTTGGACTCAAATGGAGTAACAATAAAATGTCCAGAAGCTAATGTTGGTGAAAAAGGTTTTGTTGATGGTAAAGAATATACTGTAGTTGATGAAGTTTCACTTAGAGCAATGGTTGAAAACAGTGAAGATATAACCTGTGTTTGTACTTCTTTAGTTACTAATACCAATGAGCTATTTGAAGAAAAAAATTCATTTAATCAAGATATTGGAAGTTGGGACACTTCAAATATGGTTACCCTGTCAGAGATGTTTTATGGAGCTTCATCATTCAATCAAGATGTGTCAAAATGGAATTTATCTAATGCTGTAAATCTGAGTTACATGTTTGGAGCAGCATCTTCTTTTAATCAGAATATTGGGTCATGGGACATTTCAAGTGCCGAAAATATTAAGGCAATGTTTGTAGATGCAACTTTATTTAATCAAGATATTGGAAGTTGGAATATTTCAAATGTTACTAATATAAGCTCATTATTTAGTGGAGCATCAAGCTTTAATCAAGATCTAAGCCTCTGGAGCACCTCAAATGTAACTAATATGAGAGGGGTCTTCAGTTCTGCTACAAACTTCAATCAAGATATTGTAGGGTGGGAAACATCTAATGTGAAAATAATGGAGGCAATGTTTATGAATGCTTCATTATTTAACCAAGACATAGGAAATTGGAATACCTCAAATGTTACTACCATGAAACAAATGTTTGTTAATGCTGAAGCATTTAATCAAGACATTAGTAGTTGGAATATTTCAAATGTCACCAATATGTATTCGATGTTTGATGGAGCCTCAACATTCAATCAAAATATAAGTGGCTGGGACACTTCAAATGTAACAGATATGATTTCAGTTTTCACTCGAGCGTCTAGCTTTAATCAAAATATTGGAAACTGGATTACTTCAAGTGTTGTTGACATGAAAGAAATGTTCTTTGGCGCCTCTAATTTCAATCAAAATCTAGGAAATTGGAATACTTCAAATGTTAGAACAATGGACGGTATGTTTAATGGGGCAAATACATTTAACGGTGAAATAGGAAATTGGAATACTTCAAGTGTAACCAATATGGATAATATGTTTAAAAATGCTAATGCATTTAATCAAGATATTTCAAATTGGTGTGTAAATAATATCTCAAGTGAACCGCCAGGCTTCTCATTTAATTCCCTTTTATCCGAAAACACAAAACCCGTTTGGGGGAACTGTGGTCCTATGATTAATTCCAATATTTATTTAGATACTAATGGTGTAACCATAAAATGTCCTGACGCTAATATTGGAGAAAAAGGTATTGTTGATGGTAAAGAATACACTGTTGTAGATGAAAGTTTACTTACAACAATGGTTGAAAATGATGAAGATGTGACATGTGTATGTACTTCTTTGGTTACAAATATGTCATCATTATTTGTTGAGAAAATATCATTCAATCAAAATATTGGTTCCTGGGACACCTCCAAAGTTATTGATATGAGCGGAATGTTTGCTGAAGCAGTTGCTTTTAATCAAGATATTAGTTTTTGGAACACTTCAAGCGTTGCAAATATGGAATTAATGTTTAATGCTTCATATTCTTTCAATCAAGATATTGGTTCATGGAATACTTTGAGTGTAACTAACATGGAAAATATGTTTTTAGAAGCTACTTCATTTAATAAAAATATAGGAGGTTGGAATACATCAAATGTAATAAATATGGGTGAAATGTTTTACGGAGCGAGTGCTTTTAATCAAGATATTGGAGATTGGAATACTTCAAAAGTTAATAATATGTTTGGAATGTTTTGGGATGCAGTTTTATTTAATCAAGACCTCTCAAAGTGGTGCGTCTCTAATATATTGACTGAGCCTATGAGTTTTTCATTAAACTCTCCATTAACCTCTAATAATAAACCTTTATGGGGAACTTGTTCTACATCAGTTGTTGTATCAACTGAATTTAAAATTTCCAATTTATTAACTCCAAATACAAACTCTTTAGAGTCAAAATGGGTGATCACAAATATTGATACTCATCCAGGCACTATTGTAAGTGTATTTGATAAAAATGGAAACACTGTTTTTACAAGTCAAAATTATGATAATCAATGGGGCGGACTTAGTAAGGATGGTAAACTTCTTCCAGCAGGAAGTTATTATTATGTTGTCCTCAGATCCAATGGAGAAGTATTAAATGGATGGATTTACTTAACCTATTAAAAATTAAATTACGAAAAAGACAAATTACATATCTAAAGCAATTATAATTATTACTCTAATGATAATTAGTCAAAATATGTTTTGTCAGCAACAGCCATATTATTTGTTTTTTAAACAGAACATGAGTGTCATAAACCCTGCTGCTACTGGTGTTGAAGGCCCTTTAATTGGATTAAATTTAAAATCATCAATGATTGGAGTCGAAGGCGCCCCAAGTCTTCAATCGTTGGTTTATCACTCTAATTTTAATAGAAATGCTTCTTGGGGAATTAGTATTCAAAATGAAAAAGTGAATATTGAATCTAGCGGTGCTGCAACTATAGATTATAGTTATCGATTGCAGTTCTCTGATGATATCTATTTAAACCTTGGTATAAAAGGTGGAATGTTCTTTAATAATATAGATATAAACTCAATAGAAAGGGTTACTCCAGAGGCCAATTCTGCACTAAGTTTAGTAAACAATTATTCTAATCCTATTATTGGACTAGGAGCTTTCTTTAAAGGTAAAAACTATTATATAGGCATATCAGCAAATAACCTATTAAACTCTAATCGCTATAAAGAAGAAAATGGTATTGTATCTCAGGCAATTGATAACGGTCAAATCTATACCTCCTTTGGATTTGATTTAAAAATAACTGAAAGTGTTTCTTTTAGTCCTTCGATAATTTATAGTCTTGCTAAAGATATTGACAATCAAATGGTAATTCTTTCTAATTTCAATATTGGAGAAAGTATTTCTTTGGGAATAGGTGCCTCAAGTAATGATAATAATAGTTTTCAAGCCCTTTTTAAAGGATTTAGAAATATTGATTTTGGAGTTGGCTATGAAATGAGACCGAAAAATTCATTATTAAATAGTAATAACATTGAATTATATCTGGGCTATAAGCTCAATGCTGATGGAGCTAGAAAACCTTCTTGGGAAAGAAGAAATTAATTTATACATTTAAAAAAATTAAGCTTTTATGAGAAAAATATTTACAGATGGGCTCGTTATTTTTATCAGTATTTTTGCATCTTTTTCAGTTGAAAATTATCGTGAGGCAAACATTGAAAAAGGTATTTTAAATGATGCTGTAATCACTCTTGGTGAAGAAATGGTTTCAAATATTGATTATACAAAAGAACATTTGAAACAAGTAAAAAATATTCATTATATAAATGATAAAGTAATTAATAACTTTAATACTATTTCATCCAAAGAAATTTTTGAATCTCACAGCACCAATCCATATGTTCATGTTTTTAATATAGCCGGTGAAATTTCATATGTTAAAAAATATAATGATGAATCCATATTAAATATTCTAGGATCATGGAATGCCTGGGAGCCTGAAAAAGTTTTTTTTGAATCGATGCTTAATTCTGGTAAACTTCTTGAGATTAAGAACAAAAAACTTAGAAAAGAAATTGAGTCTATTTATACTAAACAACAAGAAAGAGTAAATGGTATGGCATTAGCTACAAAAAATCATACTGATAATGCTATGAATTGGTTTCTTGATACACAAAACAAATACAATTATGATATTTCAAATAATATAATTTTTGATAAACATAGATCCCAAGAGTTAAAAAATATTCTTAAAACAAAGGCAATTATTTTAGAACTAAGAATAAGTGATCTTGAAAACTATCTTCAGTCTATTCAAAATGTAGTGTTACTAATAAGTTCTGAATACAAAAAATTGGATTGAATGAATTTCAAAAAATACTTTACACTACTTTTAATTTTATATGTAATGAATAATTCCTACTCCCAAAATGAACTTCCTTTTTCTAAAATACCCGATTCTCCCAAAGAAATATCCTCTGCTACTATAACTGCCAGAATGATTCAAGGAGTTGGATTTAGATACTATTGGGCGACTGAAGGTTTAACAGAAAAAGAACTGTTATATAAACCCTCTGTGGATGCCCAATCTTCATATCAGACACTTGAGCATATTTATGAATTAGCTACAACAATTAATAATGCTGGAAGCTCGTCCCCAAATATTAGGCCTCTAAAAGAAATTCCTGATAACTTTGAAGATTTAAGAAAGGAAACTTTATTTAAACTAGAGGAAGCAAGCCTTAAATTTTTATCTGCTCAATCAGGTGATTTAAATAATATGAAACTCATTTTTAAACGAACTTCAGGTGAATATACATTTCCCATATGGAATTTAATAAATGGTCCTATATCTGATGTTATTTACCACACTGGACAAATTATTAGTTTTAGAAGGACCTGTGGCAATCCTGTCCCAAAAGGAGTAAATGTATTTATGGGAATTAAAAACTAATTATTTCTTATATCGACCTGGGGCTAGAGACCTACTTAGAATTGAAAATACCCATGTGGGTAGCAATCTTATTAAGAAAGTTATTACTTTCCAAGTTTTCGTGGGAACACATATGCTCTTTCCCTTAAGAGTGGCTTCCACTGCTTCCTGTGCTATTCTTTTTGCATCTTTTTTCATAAAACTTGGAACTCTATCCATTTCATCTTGAACGCCACTAGCGGAATGAAAATTTGTGACCGTATATCCTGGACAAACAGCAGTTGAGGTAATTCCTTTTCTATTATAACTTAAATTTAATCCTTCACTAAATCTATTCATAAATGTTTTTATAGGTCCATATAAAGACTGTATTGAAGAGGGAGGAGCAAATGCTGCCACAGATGAAATGATCATTATCCTACCATGTTTTTTTTCAAGCATTTGTTTGATAAAGAGTTTTGTAAGGCTAATTACAGAAATTCCCAAAACTCTGATAAATCTCTCCTCATCATCCATTGGTGTTTGATGAAATTTATCAGGATTTGCAAAGCCTGCATTGTTAACTAAAACTGATACTTCATAATTTTTAGAAATACAATAATCAAATATTTTGAAGGGAGAGGTTTTATCACTCAAATCAAGAGATAAAAAATCAACTAATACATTATATTTTGATTTAATTTCTTTTGAAAGATCATTTAATTTATCCTTTGATCTAGCTGTTAAAATTAGATTATAACCTTTTTTTGCGAGATATTTTGAGATTTCAAGGCCAATGCCTGAGGAAGCTCCAGTTACTAGTGCATAATTATTCATACATAAATTTTAATTACTAATTAATTTATATTACCACCTAAAAAATTCTTCTTCTGTTATTTTTTTATAATCTTCTTCTTGCTGAGGATCATAGTAAAAATAAAAGGAGTGTTTTTCTCCAAAATTAACAACAGTTCTTTTAAGGTCTTCAAAGTAAAATTCTTTTGCCTTAAACTGAACGTAAAACCTTGTTATGGGCATGTCTTCAAAAATCCAATTTTCTCCTGTTCTGATGTAAACATGTCTAAGGTATTCGCTGTATTGCCCTCTTATTAAAGCAATAATATCATGATCTGTTTCATTAGAAATCAATAAGGTTGAGTTTGAAATAGATTTAACATTTTCAGGAAATCGATGAGAAAAAACTTCTTGCCCAGTAAAACCTCTTTGCGCACTTAATGATAATGATAAAATAAAAATGGCCAAAAAAGTTATTTTATATTTTATATCAATCATTTTATTATTTTAGAATATGGTTATTAAAAATAGTGAATTAAAAGATATTGATTTTATTTTTGAAATGTATCGTGAAGCCACTGAATATCAAAAAAAGAGGGTTATTCATATTTGGCCAGAATTCGATAGAGAAATGGTAAGAAATGAAATCATAGAAAAAAGACAATTCAAATTAATAATTGATAATAAAATTGCTTGTATTTGGGCTGTTACTTTTGATGATCGCTATATTTGGGGAGAAAAAAATAATTCAGAATCCATTTATATTCACCGACTTGCAACTCACAAAGATTATAGAGGCAATAACTTTGCTTTCAAAGTTGTGGAATGGTCTAAAAATTATGCTTCAAACCTAAATAAAAAATATATTAGGTTGGATACTGTCGGCCATAATAAGAAGTTGATTTACCACTATACTAACTGTGGATTTAGATTTCTAGGTCTAACTAAGCTTTCTATTTCTAAACACCTTCCCGATCATTATCAAAATGCTTCTGTCTCACTTTTTGAGATTGAATTATAGTAATACAATTTGTATATTACATTAAAATTAAAAACCTTAAAAGATGAAAAAAATATATCTAGTCATTTTAATTGCAACTTTTTTCTTAGGATGTAATCAAAATACTCAAAAAAAAGAAGCCGTTGAAGAAGCTAAAGTTAAAATAGAAGCTGCAGTTTCAGAAGCATTATTAGTTGTTAATTATGAATTAGAAAACATGAGCCTTGAAGATCATGCAAAACTTGGAGCAGAAGTAGCTCCTAATTTTACCTCGGAAAATATTAATGGATTAATTGGAAAAACTTTTATTGGTAATGTAGATAAAGGTGTTTTTGGAGGAGTCTATTATTTTTCAAGTAATGAGGCAATGGATGCATACCTTGAATCTGAACTTTGGAAAGGCATAGTAGCTCATCCTAATCTTGTTAATTTTACAACTGACACCTATGGAACAGCTGATATTTCTGGAATTAGTAATGGTGTTGCTTCAAAAAGAACAACTTCCAATCAGGAGTCTGACGCAGCGAATCTTAATGTTCTTGTAGTTAATTATGAATTAGAAAACATGAGCCTTGAAGATCATGCAAAACTTGGAGCAGAAGTAGCTCCTAATTTTACCTCGGAA
>MDTG01030425.1_pt1 | contig 18949 bp, 20 predicted proteins | sample 811421 | NCBI WGS metagenome assembly MDTG01 (sample SAMN05326645, study PRJNA326480) | marine metagenome | isolation source: seawater | place: Pacific Ocean: South East | collected 2011
AAAATACCTAGCAAATGAAAAGTGGCCTGAAAGTATGATCAAGAATGCAACTGTAAATAGTATCTGGACACAGGAACAGAGCATTAGTGAACACATTGCAAAAGCTTCAAAGATAAAGCATGTTTGCAAAGATATAAGTTTATTAAAGGATTTGTCTGATTGCATAATGTTAGCAAGAGATGACTCAGAAAATCATTTAAAATTTGCTAAGGATTTTTTAATATCTGGAAAACCTATTTATATAGATAAACCAATTGCGAATACGCTTGAAAAACTTTATGAAATTTATAAATATCAGCAATATGAAGGTCAAATATTTACTTGTTCTGCTTTAAGATATAGTCCGGAGCTTAAGCTGACAAATGCTGATAAAAAAGAAATTGGGGACATTATTAGAATTGAAGCTTCAATAAATAATTCTTGGGAAAAATATTCTGTTCATATTATAGAACCTTTATTAAAAATACTTGATCCCTATGATGAACCGAAAATAATAGAGAAAACATTAATGCATAAAGATAAAGTTGAACTGGAGGTTGAATGGAAAAGTGGAGTTACGACCTCAATAGCTACTCTTGGAAATGTTAATAAGCCAGCAAAGATAGCTGTAATTGGTAAAAAAGGAAAAAAAGTATTAATTGCTAAAAATACTTTTGCAGCATTTAAGAGTGCTATCGAAGACTTTATAGATGGTGTTATCAAAAAAGAATGTAAATCTTCTTTTGATTTTAATGTTAGGGTGGTGAGCTTAATTGAAAAGTGTATTTAGACGAAAAATGAAACAATTTCATCATCTTTTTCTATGTTAAAATTCTTTTAAATAAGTGATTCATAAAATGAAGCAGGAAGCAATTCTAATAACAGGTGGCACTGGCAAGCTGGGAAGATGTCTTGCAACTCATTTTGCAAAGAATGGATGGAATGTTGTAATCACCTCAACTAATGAAGAAAGAGCTTCTGAATTTATAAAAAGTTTTTCTAGTAATGAAAATATAACTTTTTTTATTAGCGACTTAAGTGAGGCAAACTCAGCAAATACATTGATCCAAAAAATTAATGCAGAGGGTATCAAAATCAATCATCTTATTAATAATGCACGATCACTAGATAGCCTGCAGGTTAATAAAAATGGATTTTCAGAAAGAGAGCACCTTTTAAAAGAATTTATTATGCATGTAGCAGTTCCATACGAGCTTTCGATAAGTTTATTTCAGAATCAGAAAGACTCATTGAAAACCATTATTAATATAGGATCACAATATGGCTCTGTCGCTGTGAATCCATCTTTATATGATGGAGACCTCTCTCAGGCGCCAATACAATATGGGTTAGCTAAGTCTTCACTTCATCATTTAACTAAAGAATTGTCTGTAAGATTTATAAAGAATGGTATTCGCGTGAACTGTGTAGCATTTGGAGGGGTTGAAGGAAGGGCTAATGAGTCTTTTAAAGATCGATATTCAAAATTAGTACCAAGTGGTCGAATGTTAAATGAGCATGAGGTGATAGGACCTATCGAATTTTTATTATCAGAGTCGAGCTCATCAATAACTGGAGAAATAATAGCTGCTGATGGTGGCTGGACCTCATGGTAAGGAAAATTTTAAATTAATTTTAATTAAAAATTATTATAAGTTATTATATTTAAAATACTTAAAAAGGTAGATTTGTGGAGTTAAAAGACGTAGTAGACATAGTAATTGATTGCTTGAAAGATTCTGTCGATGAAACTGATGACGAAAATAAGATAAATGCGATTCAAGATGCTAATGAAAAAACTAGATTATTCTCTAGAGATGGCATACTTGATAGCATGGGAGTGGTAATATTATTAACTGATCTAGAAGATAAACTTGATGAAGATTATGGTATTGTTGTCTCTCTTGCTGATGATTCCGCAATGTCAAAAGCTAGATCTCCCTTTAGAACAGTAAAATCACTTGCAAAATATATATTAGAAATCGTGAGTGATTGATGCGAGTTCTAATAACAGGCTCAAGAAAGGGTATTGGTAGATTTTTATCAGAAGTTTTTATTGAAAGAGGATATCAAGTTATTGGATGTAGTAGAGGAGAATCTGATCTCAATAATAAGCTTTATTCTCATTATCAATGTGATGTCTGTGATGAATTATCAGCAATCAAACTAATCAGAGAAGTAAAAAAACAATTCGGTGGTATTGATGTTCTAATCAATAATGCTGGTGTAGCATCAATGAATCATATTCTTTCTACCCCAATAGACTCAATAAAAAACCTTTTAGAAACAAATATTATTGGTACAACTCTTTTTTCAAGAGAAGTTGCAAAATTGATGATTAGACAAAAGATTAGAGGCCGCATAATAAATTTCACTACGGTTGCTTCGGCATTGTCGTTAGAGGGCGAAGCTATATATGCATCTAGCAAAGCAGCAGTCCAAAAGTATACGCAGATAGCAGCAAAAGAATTTGCAGATTTTAATATAACTGTAAACTGCATTGGCCCAAATCCAATTGAAACAGATTTAATTAAAGCTGTGCCAAATGACAAAATAGAAAAATTATTGGAGTCACAAGCAATCAAAAGACTTGGAAATTATAAAGATGTGTTAAATGTAATTGATTTTTTCATTTCGGAGGAAAGTAATTTTATTACAGGACAAACAATATATCTTGGCGGAGTACATGACTAATAAAATCATAAATGAATGGATAGATGTATGTGAATCAAGAGGAAAAAGCTTATGGCTTTCAAATGAATATAATAGCTGGACTTATGGCGAATTGTCAGAGTCTTTAAGAAAATATAAGTCTCAAATAGAAGAACTATCACCTGATATATGCATACTTGAGGGAGATTATAGCCTTCAAAGTGTATCTTTTCTGATAACTTGTTTATGTTTTGGCTGGCAAATAGTTCCAGTTGTTTCAAAAAATGAGAATGTTATAAAAACTCGTGAGGAAATTTCTGAGGCAAATTATAGATTTTCTGAAGATACAAACTGGAATATTTTGATTATTAATGATTTAAAAAATAAAACTCAAATAGAAAATAGTGGTGTTATCTTGTTTTCAAGTGGCTCTACTGGTATTCCAAAAGCTATGTGTAAAGATATGCAAAATATGCTTTTGAATATTAGTTTTGGTGGAAGGCAAGTATGCATGGGACTTCTTTTATTGTTTGATCATATTGGAGGTTTAAATACTCTTTTTTCTGGTATGAAGAAAGGAGCACATCTAGTTGCTCCACTTGAAAGAAGTCCAAGAAAAATGGCTGAGCTAATACAAGCTTATTCTGTAAGAGTTTTACCATGCTCACCTACTTTTTTAAATATGATGTATCTTGATGGAGTTTTTGATGATTATAACTTTAAGTCATTAAGGCTTGTTACTTACGGTACAGAAAGAATGCCTGAGGATCTTTTAATACGCCTTTCTGAAAAGTTACCTCGTGTAAAATTTCTTCAAACATTTGGAACTTCAGAAACAGGTATAGTTCAGACAAAAAGCCTTTCTTCTTCTTCAACATTTTTAACAATTGATGATCCAAACGTAGATTGGAAGATTAAAGATAATGAGCTTTGGTTAAAATCGAGTGATCAAATAAAAGGATACATAAACACAAAAGAGACAGCAATTAATGATGGTTGGTTTAAAACTGGTGATTTGGTTGAAATGAAAGACGAAAATTATTTTAGGATAATTGGTAGGAAGAATGAAATTATTAATGTTGGTGGAGAAAAGGTTTTACCAAGTGAAATAGAAGATTTTGTAATGTCAATTGGAGATGTTGTCGATTGCACTGCTTTTTCTGTACCAAATAAAATTACCGGTCAAGCTGTTGGAATAAGAGTAGTGTGTAAGAATGAATCCAACCAAAAAAATATTAAAAAGAATATTCGAAGTAAATCTAGAGAAAAATTAGAAAATTTTAAAACTCCAGTAAAAATTATTTTTGATAAAGAGCTAATTCACACAGAGCGTTTTAAGAAGGAAAGAAATAATGGCTGAGTCATACATAGATGATATTTCAATAAAAGGTATAGCCACGGTAGTTCCCAAAGATATAGTTACTTTTAAAGATGATGCAATAAAGTTAGGTATTGGTGAAGGACAGGCTAAAAGAATTAGGGCAAGCGTTGGTCTTGATAAAAGACATGTGGTTAGAGAGGGCATTACAGCATTAGACCTAGGAGAAAAAGCATCAACTCAATTATTAAACGGACTTAAAGATGTTAAAAAGAATATAGGATTTATTTTGTTCATCACTCAAACACCAGATTATTCCCAACCTTGTAATGCAGCTTTGTTACATGGACGGCTTGGTTTTGATCATAATGTTGGATCAATGGATATTAATCTTGGTTGTTCCGGATATATATATGGACTATATACAGCAGCCTTGATGGTAAAAAACTTAAAAAAAGATGTTTTAATGGTTGTTGGCGATACATTAAGTACAAAAGTTCATCCCATGGATCGTTCAGCCGGAATATTATTTGGGGATGCTGCATCCGCAACACTAGTTACTTCAAAAAAAGGAGAAAGAATATTTTTTGATCTTAATAGTGATGGAAAGGGCTACGAATCTATTATAGTTCCAGCTGGAGGTGCCCGTAATCCAATTTCACAAAAAACCTCAGAGGAATACGAAGATGAAGAGGGAAATATTCGCTCTATGAATGATTTAAAAATGAGTGGAGGAGATGTATTTAATTTTGCAGTCAGAACTGAACCCGAAGCTGTAAGAAAATTATTAGAATACTCAAAAAAATCTGTTAGCGATATAGATTATTTTATCTTTCATCAAGCAAATAAATATATCATACGAACAATTGCAAGAAGACTTGAAATATCTGATAAAAAAGTACCAAATTCAATAATCTCGACATATGGAAATCAGTCTTCAGCTTCCATACCTTGCACAATTAACGAAACATTAGCAGCAGGCGATTCAAAAATATGTCTATTATCGGGTTTTGGTGTAGGTTTATCATGGGCTAGCATGATATGTAAATTAGAGCTAGAATATTGCCCGAATTCTATAATATGGGGAAAATGATGAATCAAAATGAGTTCCTTACTGAACTAAAAGAAATGATGATGTTATCAGAAGACCTTAATAAATCTGATAGGCTTATTGACATTGAAGCCTTTGACTCAATGACACATCTTATATTGTTAAGTCTATACGAAGAAAAATTTAATATAAAACTAGAAAGTGAAGATTTAATTAATGCTGAAACTGTTTGTGATCTTCTAAAATTAGCTGGGTTAAGTGACTAACAAAAATATTTTAATAACTGGAGCCACATCTGGGATAGGCTTGGATATTGCAAAATCTTTATATGAAAAATTTGCTTTTATTAACTTGAGCAGAACAATGCCCAAGTCAAGTGATCAAAACAAATTCTTAAAATCAGTCAAGCTAAACCTTCAAACAAATGAGCAAAATATTAAAGATGCTTTGATCAAATTAAAGGATGATGGTTATACTTTTGATGGAGTGGTTGCTTGTGCAGGAATGCAAAAAATATCGCCAATAACTGGTATAAATGAGAAAGATTTATTTGAAATTTTTCAATTAAACTTGTTTGCAAATCTATTCTTACTTAAAAATATGCTTCGTATAGGGATAATGTCTAATGGAGCGTCTGTTATTTTCATATCATCAATTTCATCTGAAAGACCGGATTCAGGGATAGGGGCTTACTCAATGTCAAAAGCAGCTTTAGATAATTTTGTGAAAGTTGCAGCAATAGAATTTTCTAATAAAGGCATCAGAGTAAATTCAATTAGACCAGGACTAATTAAAACAAAAATGACCTCTAATCAAGTAGCTTACTCAGACGAATTTTTATTGAGTGAAAAAATGAAATATAAATTAGGTGAGGGAAAACCAGAATACGTAACAAAATTAGTCGAATTTTTATTATCAAATGATTCATCATGGATTACAGGTCAAAACATAACAATTGATGGAGGAAGAAATCTTCATCAATAGAATCAATTTTTAAATTAAATAAATATGAAAAATTTAAAAAAATTGAATATTGAACTCAGAGAGTGGGGTGCTGATGATATAACAGACTCCTACGTTGAAGCACATCACACTTATCTAGCAAGTTTTTATAGCGGCTCAAAATCAAGAAAATTTAATAAAGAGTACTTTATTAATGAAATAAATAATGGAAAGAAAAATGGAACCTGTTTTTATTTTGGAGTCTATGAGGTTGGTCAGAAGGAATTGATAGGCTCAATTAAGATACAGGATATAAATTCATCAAATAAAACAGGAGATGTCATTCCATTTATTTTTAATAAAAAGTACTTTAAATATAGATTAGGATCAACAATTATTAAATTAGGTTGCAAAAAGGCATTTGATGATTACGATTTAAGAAAAATTTTTGGCGGAATAAATAAAAAAAATGTTGGAGCTGTGAAGACATTCCTAGGATCTAATTATGTTATTGAAGGAATTAGAAAAGCTCATTTTGGTTCAAATGAAGATTATAATGATGAGATTCTTGTGGCATGTTTTAATAAGAAATATTTTTCAGATGATTTCTTAGATCAATATAAAATTACTTTTAAAGATATATATGATGAATAAAAATGCAATCTTATTAGATTTTGATGGAACTATTCTAAACAATTTATCTCAAATGTATTTCGCATATGAAGATTTTATGCAGCATATTAAACAAGAGCCCTCACAAAAAGAATTTGATAAAGGAAATGGGATTCCATTAAGAAAAAGTCTATCAAAAATGAAAAAAAAATATAATTTAAATGAATCTTTGTCTGCGTTAGAAGAAAAATATCATCGTTGTATAAAAAAAAGAACAGAATCAGTTAAGCCAAGAGCAGGACTAATCTCTTTTCTAGAAAATCAGACAGCGTGTGATAAAAAAATTTCAATAGTAAGTTCGAATAAAAAAACTTCAATTAATAATTGGCTTAAAAAAAACAACTTAGAGAAATATATAACCTTGGTCATTGGGTCGGAGGATGTAAAAAACGGAAAGCCAGATCCTGAGCCGTATTATCTTGCAATGAATCATCTAGGAATTGCTGCAAGTTTATGTATTGCTGTTGAGGATTCATCCATGGGAGTTTTGTCCGCCTCAAAAGCAGGGATTGATACATTTCAGATAATAGAAAAGAAAGAACAATTTAATAAACCATCCGAACATGCCTTTAGGGTTGTAAATGATTTTTATGAAATCCAAAAAATTATAGATGCAGTTTGAATTTATAGAAAATACGAAACAATATTCAATAAACTTTATTAAAGAAGACTTATCTTATTTAAACTCAAAAGAAGTTAATAGATTATGGAATAAAGCTAAGAAAGAAAATCCAAATTTATTTAGTGACAATATTTTTTACATCGATCATATTGATAAAGTATATATTGATGGATTCTTTTCAGAATATAAATACTGGTATATTCAAAATAAATTTAACCAAACATACAGCGATAAAAAGCTGATGGTAGCTGGAGTAACAGGTGTGATTAGAGAGTCCGATCAATTACTCGCATTAAAAAGAACTAATATGGTTCATCAAGATAAAAATATGTATGAACTTGGACCTGCTGGAGGATTATCAATATTAAATAATGGTTGTAAAGACCAATTAATTAATGAATTTGAAGAAGAGCTAGATGTGTCTTCAAAAAATATTAATTCAATCAAACAACTTGGCATTTTAATTGATAAGAAAGAATTTATTTTGGATATTGTTTTTGAGATTAATGTGAGACCAAATTTTGATAAGAAAATTTGTTTTAATCATGAGTATGGAGATTTCAAATGGATTTCTTTGTTTGAGAAAAAGTGTATAAATGATTTGAGTCCGTCATCTAAAGAAATTTTCAATTATTTACAGAATAAGGAGTTAAAATAAAACAAAAAAACTAAACAATGAGCAAGAACAAAGATTTAAAAATAGGTCACCATTATATTGGTGCATCTCATCCTCCTTTTATAATTGCAGAGATGTCAGGAAATCATAATCAATCACTTGATAGAGCTCTTGAAATAGTTGAAGTTGCTGCAAAATCTGGTGCTCATGCAATAAAACTTCAAACTTATACTGCAGACACAATGACTATAGATTGTGATAATGAAGATTTTACAATTACTAATCCTGATAATTTATGGTCTGGAAGAAAATTATATGATCTTTACAAAGAAGCTCATACTCCTTGGGATTGGCACGAAAAAATTTTTAAACATGCAAAAGAATTAGACCTTATACCCCTCAGTACTCCCTTTGATGAATCTGCTGTGGATTTTCTAGAAACTTTAGATTGTGAAATTTATAAGATCTCATCATTAGAAAACACCGATCATGCTTTGATTAAAAAAGTTGCAAGTACAGGTAAGCCAATAATTTTGTCTACAGGAATGATGAGCAAGGATGATATTGTTGAATCAGTGAACGTTGCAAAATCATCCGGATGTGAAAATATTATTTTACTCAAATGTACAAGCAGCTATCCTGCCAAGGCTTCAGACGCCAACTTAGCAACATTAACTGATATAATTGAAATAACAAATTGTCATGTTGGATTATCAGATCATACAAAAGGCATCGGTGTTGCTATTGCTAGCGTTACATTTGGAGCACGCATAATAGAAAAACATTTTACTTTATCTAGAGCTGATGGAGGTGTTGACAGTGATTTTTCAATTGAGCCTCATGAACTTAAGTTATTAGTTGAAGAAACTGAACGTGCATTTAATTCGGTTGGAAAGGTGAGTTATGAATCACCAAATGCAGAAGACGACTCAAGAAAATATAGAAGATCTTTATATGTAGTAGAGGATGTGAAATCTGGAGAAAAAGTAAGTAAAAAAAATGTTAGAGCAATTAGACCAGGATTAGGATTATCACCAAAGTATTTAGATGATGTTATCGACAAAAAGTTTAACAATTCGTTCAAGAGGGGATCAGCATTAGAATGGTCGATGCTAGAATAATCACGAATAATATTGCAATAATTCCTGCAAGAGGTGGTTCCAAAAGAATTCCTAAGAAGAACATAATAGACTTTTTAGGTAAACCAATGATTGCTTGGACTATTGAAGCTGCTATTGAATCTAAAATATTTTCTAAAGTCATCGTTTCCACAGATTGCGAGGATATAGCGAAAATATCAAGAGAATATGGTGCTGAAGTACCGTTTTTAAGAAGAAGCTTCTTTGATGATATATCTTCAGTAAGTCCTGCCACTTGTGATGCTTTAAAACAATCAGAAGAATATTGGAATATGAATTTTGATTCAGTAACACAGCTCATGGCTAATTGTCCTCTAAGAACTGCTGATGATATTGCTAATGCAATGAATATTTTTCAAACAAAAAAAAGAGACTATCAAATTAGCTGTTTTAAATTTGGGTGGATGAACCCTTGGTGGTCCTTCAAGCTCAATGAAGGCTCTGAACATGAATTTATGTTTCCCGAGGGTATTTTTAAGAGATCCCAAGACCTAGACGATCTTTATTGCGCCACTGGATCAATATGGATTGCAAAATCTGATAAATTAAAACAATCAGAGACATTTTATGGTGAAGGATATAAATTTGAACCAATTAATTGGATTAGTGCTTTAGATATAGATGATTATGATGATTTATCTTTTGCAAAAGCATTGCAGCACTTTAAGGATGCATAAAAACAAATTATTTATTTTTTATATATACTGTAAATCCAATCGCTAAAGGAGAAAATATATTGAATTATTTAGACTTAAAAAAAGCAAAAAAAATATTTTCAGAAGGTAAAAATGTCACTGAATTTTTAAGAAATGAATTTAACGAGAGCGAAAATACTTCTGAAATAATAGAAATAGCTTATGATCTTCAAGCTGGGAGCTACATAGAGGCCACCAACTTAAATCGGTCAAAAGCTGAAGATTATGCCACTGAATTAGCAGAATTAATGGAACCTCATTTATCAAATCAATCATCAATATTAGACATTGGTTGCGGAGAGCTAACGACCTTGAGTTTGATAATGAATAAACTTAACTCTAATATTAAAAATGTTTTTGCTTTTGATATTAGCTTATCTCGCTTGCTAAAAGGCCAAGACTTTTATAATCAAAATTGTAATGCAGATAATCTATCCTTGAACATATTTGTTGCAGATATAAAGCAAATTCCCTTACGCTCAAAAAGTATAGATATTGTCACATCCAGTCATGCACTTGAACCAAATGGTAACAACCTACAAATGCTCTTAAAAGAAATTTTCAGAGTTGCTAAATCAAAATGTATTTTATTTGAGCCCTACTATGAGATGAATTCTGATGAGGGAAAACTTCGCATGGAAAAACTTGGGTATGTTAAAAATATTGCAGGGCATGTAGAAAATCTTGGTGGAAAAATATTAGACATTAAATTAGTTAAAAATATTAGTAACTCACTCAATCCTACAGGATGCTTTGTAATTGAACCTCCAAAGATAGAGAAGGAGGTAAAATCTAACGGGCCAAAATATAGTGTTCCTGGAACTGATTTTATCTTAGATGAAGGAGAGCACTTTTTCTTATCACCAGACACAGGTTTAATATTTCCTGTGTATAAAAATATTCCAATTTTAAAAAGTGGATATGGAATCTTAGGAACATCGTTATTTAAAAATACTCAATAATGTTTTTTAAAACTCTTCTTGCGCGCTCTTCAGCTGTACTTGGAAGAGATGTTGTGGTGACCCTCATAAATTTCTTTGTCACAACATTTATTGCAAATAAACTAGGACCTGAGATATTTGGTCTATGGATTGGTTGTCTGACCTTCTTAATGATGTGTGATTTATTATTTAGATTGAAAATCGATCAGTTAATTGTTTATTACTCTAAGCAATATCCTAAAAATACATATTTATATTTTAAAGTAGCTTTATTAAACCTATATGTTGCTTTATTAGGTGGAATTCTAGTATTTGTTTTCAAGGATTTGATAATAGGTTTCTTTAATTTTACTAGCTATTATTTTTTAGTTTTAGTATTTATTAATTTTTTTCTATCGATTTTTGGCAATATTATATTTTATATTTTTTTAGCTGAGTCCAGATATAATTTATATAATTTATGCATTCTTTCTCAAGCAATTATTAATGTTGTTTGTATTTTGATGCTTTTTCATTTTTATGATGAATCTATATTTTTACCTCTGATTTCTCTGACGGTATCTTGGATTACTGTAGTGTTATTTTTTGTTTTCTACAAAATTATCAATCCTAGTAAAAATAATAATTTTTATTCAGGTATAGATATAAATAATAGAGATATCTTAAAAAAAGGAGGCTTTATTTATTTTTCATCTGCAGCAAAAACTTTAAGCGATCAAATTCCAAAATTATTTGCAATAACCTTTCTTGGACCAATTTACGTAGGTTATTTAGGATTAACACAGTTATTGATAACCCTTATCAATCGTTTACCTGTTGCTATAAATACCATCTTATTTCCAATGCTTGTTAAGGATGGTGATGATGAACTATTTAAAACCCTAGCTGTTATAAGAGTATTAATGATACTTTTTGTACCAATATTCACAATTCTTGAGATTTTTATTCCCTTATTTATTTATTACTTATATGGAGAAGAATATAGTGCCGCAGCCCAATTCATTCGAATTCTTCTTCCTTTTGTCTATATTGGCGTACCAGGTTTAATACTTTCCTCATATTTTTCAGCAAAGGGAAGGTTTAAAGATTTATTTATTATTAACTTAACTGCTGCATCATCAGCTGTAATTACCTCATATTTAACAAAGATGATATCTATTGAATACGCTCCAATTTTTTCATTGGGCATAACCTTTTCGACAATAACATTAATGTCAATTTTATACATATTAGACAGAATCTCATTCATTGATATCTTGCCCAAACAAAATGACCTTAATACAATTACGGAATTCTTTAAAACTAAAAATTAATAATTATCTATGATTAATAAACTTTCCAAAATTTTAAAGAGTATTCTTGGTGATAGTTATCTATATTATTTAATTTATAGGTTAATTTACTATCTAAAAGTTTTCTTTGAACTAAAACCTAACATAAGCAGGCCATTTAATTCAGAGACTATACCTATTAAAACTTTACAACAACCTAGGCCTAAGATTATTGTTCCCATTCTTGAAACCAATCATTACATTAATTTTCATATTCTTGCAATGGCAAAGGCTTTTACTTTAAGGGGCTATGACGTTGTTGTAATTATTTGTGATGAGTATTTACCAGCTTGTGAGTTAAAGTCTTGCAGAACCTCATCAAAGATTAATCCTTGCTTTAAATGCAATGTCAATAGAAGGCATTTATTGGATATTTTTAATTTGGAATATCTGACTTTGTCAGAAATCTTTTCAGATATAGAGAATCCTGAAGATTATGGCAAGAAAATTTTTATTGATTATTCAATTGATAAAAATTCATTTGATATAATTATTGAGGATTCTGTTACAAGACATTTCTATGGTGATGAGCTTTCATATGATGATGCTGAAGTAAAGAAGGTTAGAGAGGCCCACACTAAAACTGCTTATATGTCTCTTTCATTGGGAGAGATACTATTTAAAAGATATTCCCCAGAAATAATCTTTAATTGCATGATGACTTATTCTGCATGGGGTCCGTTATTTAATTTTTTTGAAAATAATGGAGTTGCACCAATAACACTCGGTATGACACATTTTGATTTTAACTCCATTCGCTTAAATAATTTTAGTATTTTCAGAGATAAAAATGTTTACAATAGATTTCTTAAAGATAGAGGTCATAAAGCCTTGACACAGGATGAAGGTATAGCTCTAAATTCATTCTTAGATAATAGAATTCAGGGTAATGATGATTTAGCAAAAGAGTGGGATTTTTTTCAAAATTCATCTATGAGTGATCTAGGCATTAAAAAAAATAAAAAAAATGTTTTTCTCTTTACAAATATTCCTTGGGATACAGGTTTAAATGAGTTTGCTGGGCCATTTGAAGATGTTCTGGATTGGGTAAATAAAACAATTGAGCATTTCTCAGATAATAAAGAAATAGATATTTGGATTAAAACTCATCCTGCTGAGGTTAGGGGACCTTCTAAATCAAGTAAAAGTGTTGGTGAATTCATTAAAACTAATTACCCAGATTTACCAAAAAATATTCATGTAATAAATGCTGACACTGGAATAAATACATATGACCTATTCAAATATATTGATCTTGGCGTCGTTCTTACTGGAACACTTGGACTAGAAATGGCTTTAGAAGATATACCAGTAATATCAGCAGGCATCAGCCCATGCTATGGCTTGGGAATTCTTTCTGAGCCTAACTCAGTAGAGAGTTATTTTGAAGCAATAAAATCAGGCAAAAACTTGATTACAAAGAAAAATGAATTAAGGTTGTTTTGTTATTTTTATTTTATTCATCAATGTTTTAGATGGCCCCTAACAAAAAGATCTTTTGGGGATAACTTTACTGGATATGAATTCACCTCCTTAAATGATTTGCAAGCAGGTCAAATAAAAGATTTAGATATCATTTTTGATGAAATTGAAAATTTGGTTGAAGACTTTAAGGCTAATTATAAAAAATAATTATACAATCACCCAAAAGGCTGCCTTTATTAAATTAAATTACTAATTATTTTTGAATATAATATAATTCGAAAATGAGAAATTTATTAATTAGATTGTCTAATTTATTTCATCCTTCAATATCAAAATTTATCAGAGGTTTGATGGTTTTTTTAAGATCAAGACATCTACTATCTGCTTGGAAAATATATACACTTTCTGACGAAGTAAATAAGTACCAACATATTACTGAAGCTATAAATTATTTAAGAATTGCTGGAGCTAATAATAGATTACCGTATACATATTTTGAATTTGGCTGCCATTCTGGAAGAACTTTTTCTACTGCTATTAATGCCGTAAATTACTTAAAAATGAAAAATTTTGAATTTCATGCTTTTGATTCATTTGGAGGATTACCCGCCACATCCAAAGATGATGGATATTTTAAAGAAGGCACATTTAATACTTCTGACAAAGATTTTATTAATATTGTAAAAAGAAGAACAGGAATGAGATTAACTGATAACTATATCCATAAAGGTTTTTACTCAGAATCATTAACCAAAGAACTTCAAAAAGAACTTCCAAAAGCTGGAGTGATCTATGTTGATGTTGATTTATACTCATCTACTCTTGAGCTCTTTGAATTTATGGAGCCTTTATTATGTGATGGTAGTTTAGTTTTATTTGATGATTGGTATTGTTTTCCATTTGGCAGTGAGGGAGGGGAGGGTCTAGCTATGAAAGAGTTTCTTGAAAAGAATACCCACATTGAGCTTATTCCATGGAAATCATTCTCTACATTTGGACAATCTTTTTTCATAAAGATAAAAGACTAAATTTGTGGCAATGAAGAAGATTCCTATTTATCAGCCCTACTTAAAGGGTAATGAAAGTAAATATGTAAATGATTGCCTTGAATCAAATTGGATATCTTCAAAAGGTAAATACGTTAGCAAATTTGAGCAATCTGTGGAATCGTACATTGGAGATATTTCTGCAACTTCATGTTCCAATGGAACTGTAGCTCTCCATCTAGCAATGTTGTCTCTAAATATTGGACCTGATGATGAGGTAATTGTCCCTACTTTTACATATATTGCATCAGTTAATGCCATCAGTTATGTTGGTGCGAAGCCAGTATTTGTTGACTGCGACATTGATAACTGGAATATATCAGCTGATTTAATTTCTAAAAAAATTACAAACAAAACAAAAGCTATTATGTGCGTTCATTTATATGGAGTACCTATAGATATTGATCCAATTATTGAATTAGCTTGTAAACATAATATTAAAGTTATAGAGGATTGTGCAGAAGCATTCGGATCTTTTTACAACAAAGATCATGTTGGTAAAAAAAGCGATATTTCAACTCTAAGTTTTTTCGGTAACAAAACTATCACAACCGGTGAGGGAGGTATGGTTTTTTCGAAAGATCCAAAACTAATCAATAAAGTAAAAATTTTAAAAAATCAAGCTGTAAGCGAAACCATACCCTATTGGCACGACATAATTGGATATAATTATCGTCTTACAAATATTTCTTCTGCAATTGGATTAGCCCAAATTGAAAATATTGAAAATATTCTAAAAATAAAAAAAAATATTGCTGATAGTTATAAAAATTATCTTGAACACCACGGAGTGACTTTTCAAAAGATACCAAAAAACTCATCAAGTTCATTTTGGTTGGTAGTAGCAAGATTTAAATCAAAAAATATTAGAAAAGCTGTTTCTAAAAATTTAGAGACTTTGAATATTGAAACAAGGCCTGCATTTCCTTTAATTTCTGAGATGCCTCCATATACTGGGTTCTCTGATGAAAGTTATGAAAATTCAAAAAAAATTAGTGATACATCTTTATGTCTGCCAAGTTATCCTGATCTTTCTGATAAAGATATTGAACACATATCAAAAATAATTATACGGTCAATTAAAAGTGATACAAACCTTGAAAAGAATCCATAGTATTCTTAATAACAGCGAATCAAGTAAATGGGGTGGGGGAATTAGTTTATTATGGAGAGGTAATAATTTTTCTTTATATGCTAAAGCTTTCAGGAAATCATTAACCATTAAAAAAATTTCTACTGCAAAAGAACAAGAATATCTGCTATTTGAATCAGCAAGAGTTGCGATTTATCAATATGCAAAATATGTTGGAATTGGACCATCTGATAGAGTTCAAATACTTGGATTTACATGTGATGCCGTTACAAGTGCAATAGAGCATTTAGGAGCTGAAATAGAACTATATGATTGTGATGAGAACCTAGAATCAACAGATTTTAGTATTAAAAAAGATACTAAGCTTATAATTTGTCAATCAACATTTGGTATAAATTCAATAGGAGAAGATATTTTAGATGATGCAATTAATAAAAATATTCATGTTCTAGTTGATAAATCCTTGTCATATGGACAATCAGACTTTGATTCATTTTATTCAGATAAATATCCAGAGATATTTTCTTTCGAGGTATCAAAATCTTTTACGATTGGTTGGGGAGGCATACTTAAACTTCCAAATGTTAAGGCTTATCTTAAATTTAAGAATTACTATGACGAACTCGGAACTGTAAATATTTTTAATGACATTTATAGGGTTCTTTCAACTTTATTAAATTTATATATGGTAAACAAGGGAGGATTATTTCAGTATTACTTATGGTTATTATTAAGAGTATTAAGAATTCATAGGATATCTGCAAATTCTTCAAATTATAGATATCACAAGAAATCAAAGCTAGGATCTTTAAGTAAAAAAATTTTTAATAATTTATATTTCAAAATATCAGAGAAAATCGCTAGATCAAATAAGATTCATCAGCAATTGAAAAACGTACTTGAAGAAAAAGGTTTTAAAGTAATTAGTAAAGTAAGCTATAACTGCTCTGTTCCACGAATAGCCTTTCTTATTGAGCCTCAAAAACGAAGTAAATTATATGATTGGCTTAAAACTAATAAAATTGAAATGGGCTTTTGGTTTAATCAATTACCTATGTATAGTGATAATGATCTGAATGGCATCGAAAATTTATTTGAAAAAGTAGTAAATATTCCTTGTCATTGGACACTTAAAAATCATGAATTAAATAAAATTGTTAATACTCTCAGAGAATTTAAATGAGTAAGAGTATCGACCAAACAATGATTAAGCACATTGACAAAACATCGAAATCTTATTTTACCGACAAATTATGTGGATATTTAATGGGATTACCAATTTTCTTTGAATTATCCTCTTCAGGAATCAAACTTCCCACAAGTCATTTTTTTATGGAAGGTATTCCACTCCATACAAGCATGCTAGCACTTCTATTATTAATACCTAGTTATTCAATAAAAAGAGAACATTTAATTTTTGTATTAGTTTTTTTAAGTTACATAACAATGTCAGCATTTCAAGATTTTTCAAGGTCGATTTTAGCTATTCAAAGTATGTATTTTTTTGCATTTTTTTACCTATTAAGTTCTATTAGTAATGAGAGGGTAAAAACAATAGCCTCCTCAACATGCATCGCTTTCTTTGTATTTATAATTGCTCACTTAATTAGCATCATTGTTAATCTTGATGGTTCTATATTAAATTTATTTTTAAATAGTTCCAGCTTCTGGGGTCAAATAATCTATCAATCTCATTTGACATATCCGCTTGTAATGATTTTTGTATTAATGATGGTAGAAAGCTTGCCTTTAAAAAAATCTTTTAAATACAAATATATTCTTTTAGGATCAGTTATTTTATTGGAAATAATATTATTACGACGAACTTCATTTGCTTTATTATTAGGATTTTTATTTCTTTATAGACCAAAAATATTTTACTCTGGAATATTACTGTTTTTGATCATATTTGTTTTATACCTTGGAATAATTCCTGATTTAGGGGATAGGTTAAATTTTACTAGAGCTAATGCATGGATAGATTCTGTAAATATAATTACTAAAGATTTGTTTTATCTTCTTATGGGAAATGGATTAAATAATTATTCACATAACTATTTTATGCACACAGTATCAACTCACGGTATTATCTACGGACTGGTAATATTTTCAATTTTGTTTTCAATAATTTTTAATTTTCTAAAGAGAATTAATTTTTCAATAAGTCCATCTTTAATGATTGGACTTTTTATATTTATAGATTGGAATGTTAATGCAAATTTATATCAACCATATTATGCAGGCATATTTGCTTTAACATTAATATTATTGTCGATTAACTCAAAAAAGAAAGTTATTGACTGATACAATACTAATAAATATTTAATTGACTATGCAAAAATTAAAAAACAATAATATTATTTATTATGTACCTGTTGATTTAGAATATTTTGATAAATGGGAGTACTATAAAGTAGATCTAAAAATGCTTCGAGATGCGCATGATAATGTTTATATCTCAAATAATATTCTTTCTTTTTTAAGTCTAATATTTTCAAAAAAAATTAATTTAGTATATTTTTGGTGGTTTCATTCATCTTGTTTGATTGTTTTACTATCAAAGCTTTTCAGGAAAAAAATCATTGGAACTGGTGCCGTGCACATGTTCGATGAAAGTGGCGCACTGGATTTCTATAAAAAATCTTTTCTATTCAGGCTTGCAAACAGAATAACCTGGAAATTTGCTGATAAAAATTTATTTATTTCAGAAAGTCAGTTAAGACAAATTACTTCTCATGAAAAAGTAAATAATCCTTATGTTCTTAAATCGTCGTCAATTCATGACGCGAATGAGCTTTTTAAGATCTCTAAAAATAAAACACCTAATGTTAAAATCAATATGTTGATTATATGTTGGTTGACAAAAGATCAAATTATTAGAAAGTCCATTCCAATAATTTTAAAAGCAATTTCCAAGTTATCTAAAGATGAGAAAGACATTTTAAAACTTACTATTGCCGGAGGGAGTGGCGATGGGATTAAATTTCTTAAAAAGCAAATAAAAGAATTAAATATAACGGACTGTATCAATATAGAAATTGATATTACAAACTCTAGAAAGCAACAACTATATATTGAATCTGACTTGTATATCCAGCCTAGTTATTATGAGGGGTTTGGAAATGCCGTTCTTGAGGCCATGACATATGGTACGCCTTGTCTTGTTTCTTCATATACTGCTCAGCCTGAAGTTGTTCGAAGTAGCGGCTACATCATAAATAATATAACTACCGAAGAAGTATTTAATGCTATCAAATCACATATATCTAAATCAGATTTTGAAAGAAAAGAATTGATTTCCAATGTAAGAGATACAGTAATTAACCACCATGGTTATGATAAAAGACTTAAAGAATATTTAAGTTTATTTAAATAGGAAGATAGTTAATAGATGTGTGGAATAGTTGGGATAAGCGGAAAGTTCTCT